>OIWO01000012.1_pt1 | contig 234930 bp, 208 predicted proteins | sample 1587641 | NCBI WGS metagenome assembly OIWO01 (sample SAMEA3888924, study PRJEB22519) | human gut metagenome | biome: human gut; feature: human-associated habitat; material: faeces | place: Denmark | collected 2010
GCCGGTGTTGGCGCCGTGTGGCTTTTCCGGCGGCAGCCGGGTGACTTGACCCGCGCACTGACCTGCGCGTGCGGCGTGCTGGCCGCCGCGTGTCCCGGCGCGGCCGGACAGGCTGCGGGCGTCGCTGCGCTGGCGGGCATCGGCCGTGCGGCGGAGCGGGGCGAGCTGCTCATGCACGGCGCGGAGGCCTCGGCTGCGCAGACGGCGTGTACCGTGCGCCGGTGTGGCTGGCTGCTGCTGGTGTACCATGCCGTGTGTCTGCCGCTGGCTGCGTGCGGGGTGATCGGCCCGGCCGCGGCGGCGGTGCTCGCGTGCGGTGCATCCGGCGGCGTGCTGCTGTATGCGCTGCGCCGGAAAGAAACGAAGGGGGAGCGGCCATGACGACCACGGTTCTGGAACTGAATGTGTCCGGCATGATCTGCCGGGCGTGCGAGGATGCCATCGCGGACGCGCTGCTGCACACGCGCGGCGTCATTTCCGCACAGGCGCACTACTGGCGCGGCCGCGTGACGATCACGTATGACCCGGATATCGTCACGGAGGACGCGCTGCGGCAGGTGCTCACGAATGCCGGCTATCCGCCGGGCGCGCACGGCATGGGCGGCGTGACGGTCGATGGGATCTGCCTCGCGCTCGTGGGCGTGCTCTACTGGGGGCTGCCGAAGCTGCTCATGCTCGTGCAGGTACCGGCGCTTGCCGAGCATGCCTCGCTCGGCCTTGTGTTTCTCGTTGGTCTGCTCACGAGCACGCATTGCATCGGCATGTGCGGCGGCATCCTGCTCGCGCAGACGACGGATGCGCACGGTGTGACCGGCCGCAGCAAGCGCGGGCTCATCGCCTCGGCCGCGTACAACGGCGGGCGCGTCGTGTCGTACACGGCGGTCGGCACCGTCTGCGGCGCGCTCGGCGCGGTCATCACCTATACGCCGAACATCAAGAGCATGGTCTTTACCGTCGCGGGCGCGCTCGTGCTGCTCATCGGTCTGCGCATGGCGGGCATTCTGCCGGGCCTGCATCCGTCAGAGACGGAGCTGCCCGGCGCCTGCAGCCTGAATGCACGCACGCGCCGCCGCTTTGCGGGGCAGCCGCTTATCATCGGCCTGCTCACGGGTGTCATGCCGTGCGGCGCGCTCAGCGCCATGTGGCTCTACGCCATGAGCAGCGGCAGCGCGGTGCGCGGCGCGCTCGTGGTGCTGGTGTTCTCGCTCGGCACGGTGCCGCTGCTGTTCCTCTTCGGCGCGCTGCAGTCGTTTCTGCCGCGCGGCTGGATGAAGTACATCGTCAAGGGCAGCGCCGTGCTGGTCGTGACGCTGGGGCTGTCGATGCTCGTCAAGGGCATCCGCCTGTTTGGCATGTAAAGAACCCCCCCGCACAGGACACCGTCCTGTGCGGGGGTTTCTGTGTCCGATATCAGTCCAGCTTCAGGTCGCCCTCACGGATCCAGCCGAGGCGGCGGCACAGCAGGCCGATCGCCCAGCAGATCACGGCCGGGAGCACGAAGCAGACCATGATGAGACCGATCCAGTCCATGGCCCCGGGCTGGATGGCCACGGCGCCGTTGGCGATGGCGGCCTCGCTCGGCGCGACCCAGCCGGTCCACACGCCGATGGGGCCACACAGGCCGCATGTGCCCATGCCGGAGTTGACGGCCGCGCCGTTCATCTGGAGCTTGAACACGCACGTGGCGATCGGACCCGTGATAGCGGACGTCACGATGGCGGGGATCCAGATCTTCGGGTTGCGCACGATGTTGCCCATCTGCAGCATGCTCGTGCCGAGACCCTGGCTGACCAGACCGCCCCAGCCGTTTTCGCGGAAGCTCAGCACGGCGAAGCCCACCATGTTCGCGCAGCAGCCGGCCACGGCCGCGCCGCCCGCGAGCCCTGTGAGCGAGAGCGCCGCGCAGATGGCGGCCGACGAGATCGGCAGTGTGAGCGCGATGCCCACGATGACCGACACGAGGATGCCCATGACGAACGGCTGCTGCTCGGTCGCCCACATGATGAGCGTGCCGACCCAGTTGGCCGCCTTGCCGATGGGCGCGGCCACGAGCATGGCCAGCCCGATGCCGACGAGGATCGTGACGATGGGCGTGACGAGAATGTCCACCTTCGTCTCCTTGCTCACGGCCTTGCCGAACTCGGCCGCGACGATCGCCGTCACGAGCACGGCCAGCGGGCCGCCGGCGCCGCCCATGGCGTTGGTCGCATAGCCGACCGGGACGAGAGAAAACAGCACCATCGCCGGTGCGTGCAGCGCGTAGCCGATGGCCACCGCCATCGCCGGGCCGACCATCAGCGATGCGCACCCACCGATCGTGTAGCCGACCGCGGCGTCGCCCTTGCCGAGGGTGAAGATAATCGCGTTGAGAAAACCGATGTGGAACTGCTGACCGAGTGTATTCAGGATCGTGCCGATCAGCAGCGAGCAGAACAGGCCCTGCGCCATCGCGCCGAGCGCGTCGATGCCGTAGCGCCGCAGAGAGATCTCAATATCCTTTCGCTTCAGGAAGTCCCGGAACCGCTGCATAGTGCATTCCTCCAGAAAAATAAGTGTGCTTTACATGTGTCATGACACCTGTAAAGCATACTATAAAGACTTCCTGTGCACTTGTCAACTAAAATAAACTTCTGTCAATCGTCCAGCAGCAGACCGGCCGCTTTCAGTGCGGCGCAGGCGCGCGCGCACGCGGCCTCGTCCGGGCAGCGCAGCGTGTGCAGATGGATGCCGCCGGTGAGTATGCTCAGCGGGGCGGCGTCGTGCGCCTGCACGCGCGCGAGGAACTGCTCCACATCGTAGCGGCTGCTGATCTGGAGCTGGCCGGTGAGCTGGCCGTAGACCGGGTGCTCGACGATGACATCGAGCACGGTGCAGCCGTTGTCGACGAGAATATCGAGTTCCTGTCCGGTCTGCTCGAGCGTGTGGCGGCAGGCGATCGTGCGCGTGATGCCGTCCGTCGCCTGCGGCAGCACGTAGCCGCGCGGGGTGGCGGAGATCTCGGCACCGCCGGCGCGCAGGATCGCAATGTCGCCCACGATGATCTGGCGGCTGACATTCTGCTCGGCGGCAAGGCTCGACGCGCTCACTGGCCGGTCGGCTGCCCGGAGCCGGTCGAGAATGGCCTGACGGCGGGATGCGGCGTCCATGGCTCAGCCCTGCGACTTTCCGCCGGCGTTGAGCAGATCGAGCTTGATCTTCAGCAGCTTTTCCGACAGGTCGACGTAGTAGTTGTGCGGATAGTCAAAGCGCAGCACCTCCGGCCAGAGCGTGGTGAGCTGGTCGGCGCAGTAGGCGCGGATGTCATCGAGCGCGGGCTTTTGGTATACGAGCTTGCCGCCGCGGAAGATGGGCACTTGCAGCTCGCGCGCCGTGAAGTCGGTGAGTACCTTCTTCTTCCACGTTGCGTCGGGGTCGCAGATCTCGAGCGGCTGCGTGTCGTCCACGACCTCGTCGTGCAGGCAGATGTAGTCTGCCTCGGCCATGCCGGAGTCCTTGCTGTAGAAGCGGTAGACCTTTTTGAAGTGGGGGTTGGTGATCTTGCCGACGTTTTCGCTGATCTTGATCTTTGGGATGATGTTGCCGTCCGCGTCCTCGATGGCCGCGAGCTTGTACACGCCGCCGAACACCGGCTCGCTGCGCGCGGTGATGAGCCGCTCGCCCACACCGAAGCTGTCGACCTGCGCGCCCTGACGCAGCAGCCCTGCGATCAGGCGCTCGTCGAGCGCGTTGGACACGGTGATCTTGCAGTCGGGCCAGCCGGCATCGTCGAGCATTTTGCGCGCCTTCTTCGTCAAATAGGCGATGTCGCCGGAGTCAAAGCGGATGCCGCAGTGCGTGATGCCCTTCGGCCGCAGCACCTCGTTGAACGCGCGGATGGCGTTCGGCACGCCGGACTGCAGGCTGTTGTAGGTGTCCACGAGCAGGGTGGCGTTGTCGGGATACGTCTGGCAGTAGGCGCGGAAGGCGTCGAGCTCGGAGTCGAACATCTGCACCCAGGAGTGCGCCATTGTGCCGCCGGCGTACACGCCGTACAGCTCGTCTGAGATCGTGCAGGCGGTACCGGCGCAGCCGCCGATGTAGGCCGCGCGCGCGCCGAGGATGGCCCCGTCGGAGCCCTGTGCGCGGCGGGAACCGAACTCGAGCACCGTGCGGCCCTGTGCCGCGCGGCAGATGCGGCTGGCCTTTGTGGCGATCAGGCTCTGGTGATTGATCTGCAGCAGCAGATACGTCTCCACGAGCTGTGCCTGAATGGCGGGCGCGCGCACCGTGATGAGCGGCTCGCGCGGGAACACGGGCGTGCCCTCCGGCACGGCCCAGATGTCGCCGGTGAAGCGGAAGTTTTTCAGATAGTCCAGAAATGCCTCGCTGAACAGCTTCCGGCTGCGCAGATAGGCAATGTCCTCGTCGGTGAAGTGCAGGTTCTCGATGTAGTCGATGATCTGCTCGAGACCGGCGGCGATGGCATAGCCGCCGTCGTCCGGCACGCTGCGGAAGAACACATCAAAGTACGTGATGCGGTCCTGCATGCCGTGCTCCAGATAACCGTTGCCCATCGTCAGCTCATAGAAGTCGCAGAGCATGGTCATGTTCAGCGCTTTGTTGGGGTCCATTGACCTCGCCTCCTGAATGGTCTGCGGGGATGCAGACAATAAATATAATCTCTTTGATTATAACGATTGTTGCCCGGTAAAGCAACGATTATTAAATTAACAAGGGAAAATGCGCGAAAAATCGCCGCGCGCCGTTGACATCAAAAAATGCACGTTGTATCCTAATTAAGTAACACAAAACAGGAGGACAAACCACCATGTCTTTGACCCCGGAACGCACGGCTGAGCTCCAGGAGCTTTGCCGTCAGTATCGGATCGACGTACTCACCGCCATCCACGGCGCGCAGTCCGGCCACCCGGGCGGCAGCCTGTCCGTTTGTGAGATCCTCACGCTGCTGTATCAGCAGCGCATGCATGTGGACGCCGCGTACCCCGACGATCCGGACCGTGACCGGCTTGTGCTCTGCAAGGGCCATGCCGCGCCCATGCTCTACCGCAACCTGATCGGCAAGGGCTTTCTGCCCCCCGAGAGCATGAACACCCTGCGTCAGACCGGCAGCCCCCTGCAGGGCCACCCGTGCATGCGCACGCCGGGCGTGGACATGCCGTCCGGCCCGCTGGGCATCGGCCTGGCCGCCGCGCAGGGCATCGCCCTCGGCCTGAAGCTGAATCATTCCGATGCGCGCGTGTACGCCGTGCTCGGCGACGGCGAGCTCGATGAGGGCGCCGTCTGGGAGGCGGCCGCTTCGGCCGTGAAGTTCGGCCTGGATAACCTCACCGCCATCGTGGACTGGAACAAGGTCCAGCTCGACGGCACGACCGACGAGATCATGCCGCTGCGCGATCTGCCCGGCAAGTGGAAAGCCTTCGGCTGGAACGTGCTGCGCTGCGACGGGCACGATCTCGCGGCGCTCGATGCCGCGCTCGATGCGGCTGTGGCCTGCAAGGGCGTACCGACTGTGATCCTCGCCGACACGGTCAAGGGCAAGGGCGTGTCCTTCATGGAGGGCAAGTCCGCCTGGCACGGCAAGGCCATTCCGGACGCGGAATTCGCGCAGGCAATGCAGGAACTGGGAGGTAACGTCTGATGGGAAAATCCATTCGTGAAGTTTACGGCACCGTGCTCGCCGAGCTCGGCGACACCAATGAGAACATCGTCGTGCTCGACGCTGACCTGTCCGGTTCCACCAAGAGCGGCATCTTCGCCAAGGCGCACCCCGAGCGTCACTTCAACATGGGCATTGCCGAGTCTGACATGGTCGCCACGGCGGCGGGCCTTGCCACGACCGGCAAGATCCCGTTCGTGAACACGTTCACCGTTTTTCTGACCACGCTGGGCCTCATTTCCGCACGCGCGCAGGTGTGCTACGGCAACCTGAACGTGAAGTTCGGCGGCGCCTACTGCGGCATGTCCGACGCGCTCGACGGTGCGACGCACCACGCCACGGAGGACATCGCCGTCATGCGTTCGCTGCCGAACATGACCGTGCTCGTCCCGTCGGACGCGACCAGCACCCGCTGGGCCACGAAGTACGCCGTGGATACCTACGGCCCGATGTACCTGCGCCTGTCGCGCGACGTGTACCCGGACCTGTATGACGAGAACACGAAGTTCGAGTGCGGCAAGGGCGCCATCGTGCGCGACGGCACGGACGTGACCGTCATCGCCTGCGGCATCCTCGTGCACAAGGCGCTCGAGGCGGCCGAGCAGATGGCTGCGCGCGGCGTGTCCGTCCGCGTGGTGGACATGTACTCCATCAAGCCCATCGACCGCGAGCTTATCCTGCGCTGCGCGCAGGAGACCGGCGCCATCGTCACCGCCGAGGAGCACAACATCTACGGCGGCCTCGGCAGCGCCGTGGCGGAAGTGCTCGCCTGGGGCGGCGCGGCCGCGCCGACGGAGTTTGTCGGCATCCCCGACACGTTCACCGAGACCGGCAAGTACACCGACCTGCTCGCCAAGTACGGCGTGGATGCAGCCGGTGTCGTGCGCGGCATCGAGCGGGTGCTCGCGCGCAAGCACTGAGTTTTTTGCACGGGAGCCGGCAGGCAGAACGCCTGCCGGCTTTTTTCGGAGGAAGATCATGCAGCGATTCTTTGCCCCCGGCCGCACGGAACTGGCCGGGAACCATACCGATCATCAGCTCGGCCGCGTGCTGGCAGCGTCCGTGGATGTGGGCATCACCGCGCGCGCGGCGCGCCGGCGCGACCGCCGCGTGTGTATCCACTCGAAGGGGTTCCGGCCGTTCACCGTCGCGCTCGACGATCTGGCCGTGGACCCACGCGCGTATGGCAAGCCGTGGGCGCTCGTACGCGGCATGGCGGCGGCCATTCTGGACGCCGGCGGCGCAGTCGGCGGCTTCGAGGCGTGGGCGTCCTCCGCACTTAAGCCGGGCGGCGGCCTGTCGTCCTCGGCCGCGTTTGAGATCCTTGTCGGCCGCATTTTCAACGCGCTCTACAATGGCGGCGCGTTCTCGCCCGAGCAGCTCGCGCGCTTCGGTCAGCAGGCGGAAAACCGTCATTTCGGCAAGCCGTCCGGCCTCATGGATCAGCTCGCGTGCGCGCTCGACGGCGCGGTGTATATCGACTTCGCCGCCGGGGAGATCGCCCCGGTCGCGGCGCCGTTTGCCGACATGGGTCTCACGCTCAGCCTGACGGATACCGGCGGCAGCCACGCGGGGCTCACGGCGGCGTATGCGGCATTGCCGGCCGATATGTGCAGCGTGGCGCGGCGCTTCGGCGCCGAGACGCTCTCGCAGGTTGACCCGGCAGATTTCTATGCCCACCGGCAGCCGGGCCTTGCCGACGACCGCGCGGCGCATTTTTTCGAGGAGAACGCGCGCGTGCCGCAAATGCGCGACGCGCTCGTGCGCCGGGACGCCGCGGCCTACCTGCGCCTGATGAATGCCTCCGGCCGCTCGTCGGAGCAGCTGCTGCGCAACATCCGTGCCCCGGGCGGCGACGACCGGCTCGCGCGCGGTCTGGCGCGCGCGGCCGACCTGCTCGACGGCGTGGGCGCATGGCGCGTGCACGGCGGCGGCTTTGCCGGGTGCGTGCAGGCACTTATGCCGTGCGATGCCTTCCCTGCGTACAAAAAGGGGATGGAGGCGCTCTTCGGCCCCGGCTCCTGTCGGGAGCTGCACATCACCGGTGCAAAATAAAAATCAGCCCGCTTCCGATCGGAAGCGGGCTTTGCTGTCTGCATTATTTGAGCCGGATATTCAGCAGCATGGGGTTGTGGTCGGAAAACCGGAACCCGTCGTCCTGCGTCTGCACGCTCGTGAGCTCCACGTTCGGCGAGAGGATGAAGCCGTCGATCACGTAGTGCTGCGTGGCGTCGCTCCCGGCGTCATAGGGCTGGTTGTCGAGGCGGCAGGTCGGTGCGGCCGTGTCGTAGGCAAAGCGCCAGCCGTCGGGCAGCATGCTGTCGTCGAGCGTGCCGGGCGTCCAGAGGTCGTCGTTCTTGATCGGGTACTTGTCCAGCCCGCCGGGGAACGTCTGGTTGAAGTCGCCGCCGGCGATGACGTAGTTTCCCTTGGCGTATTCCTGCTCGAGGAACGACTTGAGTGCGGCAGTCTGTGCGGCCTTGCCCTCGCCGTCGTCATACGCCTCCAGATGGAGGTTGACGAGCACGAGCTGCGCGTCCGTGCCCTCGAGGTCGATATACACCGGCATCAGGCAGCGCTTGAGGTTGGCCACCGACACCGGCCACTTAAATGGGCTCGGCAGGGCGATGCGCTCGGCCGAGGCGATGGGCGCGGTCGAGAGCGTCATGATGCCGGAGCTCACCTTGCCGATCGGCGGGATGGGGTAGGGCACGAAGGCACATTTATAGTTGCGCGCGTGCGCGGTGTCCAGTCCGGTCTCGGTGCGCATGCGTTCGGCCTCCTCGATGCCGTAGGAGCGGGTCGAGGGGTCGGCCTCGATCTCCTGCAGGAACGTGAAGTCGGCATTGAGATCCTTCACGGTGCTGACGATGCCGTCCATGTTCTTTTCCACGACGGCCTTGCTCGGCGCACGCACCTGCTTGCCGCCGTCCATGAAGAAATCGGACTCTTCGCCCAGTCCGGCGTAGCCGACGTTCCACGTCAGGATGGACACGCTGTCGCCCGGGGCGAAGCTGGCGATGCTGTTCTCGCCGTGAGTCACAACGGCAGTCTCGGTCTTGACATTCAGCTGCGTGGCGGTCAGCCAGATGAGCAGTGCGGCGACCAGGCCGACAAGGACGGCTAGAATGATGAGTATGATCTTGAGCGGTTTTTTCATGGGGCAGTTCCCTCCTCGGGGGCAGTGTATCACAATCTCCCGCGCCATGCAAACACAATCTTGACGTGATCTTTACCCAAACTTCACTGATTGAGCAGCCAGATGCCGAGGTTCAGATACGCTGCGAACAGCAGCCAGAGCAGATACGGTGCGCTCAGCCATGCGGCCGCGGCATTGCGGCGGGAAAAATCGGCGATCATGAACAGCACGAGCACGATCAGCCCTACGAGCCAGAAAAACGCCGGCCCGTGTGCACCCAGCAGGAAAAACAGCACCGGCCACAGGCCGTTGACGGCCAGCTGGATGCTCCAGAGCGCGGTAGCCTCCTTGCGCGCACGGCCGGAGCTGCTGCGCCAGACGAGCCCCATCGCGATGCCCATGAGCAGGTATAAGATCGTCCACGCGATGGGAAACAGCCAGTCCGGCGGGGCAGCTGGCGGCTTTGTCAGCAGGTCAAAGCCGGCCATGCCCGCGCGGGTAGCGAGGCTCGACGCGCCGCCGACGGCCAGCGCGATCGCGCAGAAGGCAATATAAGGGCGGATGCGCTTCCATTTGTTCAACTTGCATCACCTCGGACGAGATCGGGATAGTATAAGTTTACGCGCCTTCCTCTTGTTAAATACGTCTGAGTTGTGGTAAACTGGTGGCGCGATTTTGACACAAACGGAGGTTTCCGATATGAATTATGAACATCTGAAGCAGGCCGACCCGGAGCTGTACGCCTCCATGGAGCGGGAGCTGGGGCGCCAGCGCGACCATCTGGAGCTGATCGCGTCCGAGAATTTCACGAGCCCGGCCGTGATGGAGGCCGTGGGCAGCCACCTGACGAACAAATATGCCGAGGGCTACCCCGGCGCGCGCTATTACGGCGGCTGCGACTACGTCGACGAGGTCGAGCGCCTGGCCATCGACCGCGTGACGCGGCTCTTCGGCGCCGATCACGCCAACGTCCAGCCGCACTCCGGCTCGCAGGCGAACATGGCCGTGTACGCGGCGCTGCTGCAGCCGGGCGACCGCATCCTCGGCATGAACCTCTCCCACGGCGGGCACCTGACGCACGGCAGCAAGGCGTCTTTGTCCGGGAAATATTTTGAGGCGCATTTTTACGGCGTGGACCCCGAGACCGAGACCATCGACTACGACGCGCTCGCGCGTGTGGCCGAGGAGGTCCGCCCGAAGCTCATCATCGCCGGGGCGAGCGCCTATCCGCGCGTGATCGACTTTGCGCGCTTTCGCGCTGTTGCCGATTCCGTCGGCGCGTACCTGATGGTCGACATGGCGCACATCGGCGGCCTTGTCGCCGCGGGCGTGCACCCGAGCCCGGTGCCGTATGCCGATGTCGTCACCTGCACGACGCACAAGACGCTGCGCGGCCCGCGCGGCGCGATCATCCTCTGCCGGGACGAGCTCGCCAAAAAGATCGACAGCGCCGTTTTCCCCGGCACGCAGGGCGGTCCGCTCATGCACGTCATCGCCGGCAAGGCGGTCTGTTTCGGCGAGGCGCTGCAGCCGGCCTTCCGCGCCTATCAGCAGCAGGTGGTCAAAAATGCTGCCGTGCTCGCCGAGACGCTGCAGCAGGGCGGCGTGCGCCTTGTCTCCGGCGGCACGGACAACCACCTCATGCTGGCCGATGTCTACAGCCGCGGCCGCACCGGCGCGCAGATGCAGGATCTGCTCGACGCGGCGAACATCACTGCCAATAAAAACACCATCCCGTTCGACACGCAGTCCGTGCGCGTCACGAGCGGTGTGCGTCTCGGCACGCCGGCCGTCACGACCCGCGGCATGGGCGAGGGCGAGATGCGCGAGATCGGCGCGCTCATCTGCCGCCTGATCGACGAGGGCGAGGCCGCCGTGCCCGTCGTGCGTGCGCAGGTGCTCGATCTGTGTGCGCGCTTCCCGCTGTATCCGGATCTGCACATGTAACGTCTCATAGCAAAACCGCGCTCCCGTGTATTGGGAGCGCGGTTTTGCTTATGGCTTGCACGCGCCGCAGGGCGCGTAGCCCGCGGCCTGCGCCTGCGCGGCGCTGTCAAAGGTCACGAGGTTCTCGTCCTTGATCTTGGCGGCGTACTGGCACGACGGTCGGTGGTATTTTTTCGCCTTGCGGCTGGCGACACAGGTTGCTTCCGCCGTGTCGGGTGCGGACGTCGGTTCCGGGGCGGCGGTCGGTTCCGGTGTTTCGGTTTCCGGCACCGGCGTGGCCTGAGGCGCGTCGCGCTCCGTCGTGATGACGACGGCGGCCGCCGGTGTCTGCGCCGCGCGCACGGTGACAAAGCCGGTGTACCCCACGGTGGCGGCGAGCACGAGCACCAGCTCCACGAACCACCACGTTTTCCACAGCCGTGCCGCGCGCGGCGCGTATTGCAGCGCGAGCAGCAGCACGGCCGCCTCCAGCGCCGCGATGCCCCAGCCGACCAGCCCGCAGGCGAGCAGGATGATGCTCCCGACCGCGCAGGCACAGCCGAGCAGTACCTTCCAGATGCGGCTCCACCCAATATGCATCCCGTTTTCCCCCTCAAAAATAACAAATGCGGATTTTCTTTCCTGCTTTTTCTCTCTATAAATTGTTTATTCTATCCGTTTCCGCAAAAAAATCAAGCCCTAAATGAAAAAAGTCTTACCTTTTTGCAAATTTTGTGTTAAACTATCTATCAGGGGGCAGGGTTGCGGCCGCAGTGCGGCTGCAATGCCGCCCTGCTTTGTTTGTTTTTGGTTTTGTTTGGCTGAGGAAAGGATATTCAGATGTACGAAATTGGTCAGTTGATCGTGTATGGCAACGAGGGTGTCTGCCGCGTGGAGGAGATCGGCACGCCGAAGATCTCCGGCGTAGATAAGCACCGGGACTACTATACGCTTGCCCCCATTTACCGCGAGGGCAAGGTGTTCACGCCTGTGGACAGCAAGGTGTTCATGCGGCCCGTGATCACGCGTGAGGAAGCGCTCGCGCTTATCGACCGCATTCCGCAGATGACCGCGGAAGTCTATGAAAACTCCAACCTCCGCTTTCTCAACGAGCACTATCAGCAGTGTATCCAGAACTACACCTGCGCCGACCTCCTGCAGCTGATCAAGGATGTGCGCGCCAAGCGCCGCCAGATGACCGAGCGCGGCAAAAAGCTCGGCCTCGTCGATGAGCGCTATATGAAGCGCGCCGAGGAGATGCTCCACGGGGAGCTGGCCGTCGCGCTGGACATGACGCGCGAGCAGGTGCCGCAGTTCATTGCCGACACGCTCGGCGGCGCGGACGAGTCCGAGGCTGCCCTCGCCTGAATCTAAATCCAAAGTCCCGTCGGACGCAATGTCCGGCGGGATTTTTGCATTTTGCTCTTGACAGACGGGCAAACTGCGTGTATGCTACGGCTTGAATTCGGGACTCATTCCCAATTTGGAGGCGAAACCATGCGAAACAGTTATCACACGCAGCAGCGCTGTGCGCTGCTGGCGTTTTTGTCTGCGCACGCGGACGAGCAGTTCACGGTCGAGCAGCTGCTCGCGGCCATGGGCGACGAGGCCCCCGGCCGCAGCACGGTCTACCGTGCGCTCGACCGTCTGGTCGAGGAGGGCACCGTGCGCCGCTTCGCGCCCGAGAGCGGCGGCAGCGCGGCCTATCAGGCCATGGATCCGGGCCACTGCGACGCGCACCTGCACCTCAAGTGCGTGGACTGCGGGCGGCTGATCCATCTGGACGAGGGCGTGTCCGATGCGCTGCAGTCGGATCTGCTGCGCGCGGCCGGCTTCACGGTCGACGGCCGCAGCACGACGATCTACGGCACGTGCGCCGCCTGCGGCAGAAAGCGTGACGGCCATGCGTAAGCTTCTGTGTGTGCTGCTGGCGGCAGTGCTGGCCGTGTCGGCGTTTTCGGGCTGCACCGTGCAGCAAAACCCGGCCTCGGATGACGGTAAGCTCCACGTCGTCACGACGATCTTCGCACCCTATGATTTTGCGCGTCAGGTCGGCGGGGACGATGTGTCGGTCACGATGCTGCTGCGCCCCGGCTGCGAGGTGCACGCCTATGAGCCGACGCCGAAGGACATCATCGCCATCCGCAATGCCGACGTGTTCATCTACGTCGGCGGCGAGTCGGACGCGTGGGTGAAGACCGTGCTCGACGGCGTCGATAACCCGAACCTGCGCGTCGTGACGCTCATGGACTGCGTGGAGCTGCTCGACGAGGAGACCGTCGAGGGCATGCAGACGGAAAAGCATGACCATGCGGCCGATGACGCGGAGCCGGACGAGCACGTCTGGACGTCCCCGCGCAACGCGGCGCGCATCTGTCAGAAGCTCGCCGATACGTTTGCTGCGGCAGACAGCGCGCATGCGGCGGCGTATGCGCAGCGGTGTGGGGACTATGTGGAGAAATTAAACCAGTTAGACGCAGAATTTCATGATGTAGTGGAGCATGCAGCGCGAAAAACGATGGTTTTTGCAGATCGGTTCCCACTGCGGTACTTTGCCGATGCCTATGGTCTGGACTATTATGCCGCCTATCCCGGCTGCGCGGATGCGGCCGAGCCCTCGGCGGCCACGGTGGCGTTTCTGATCGACAAGGTGCGCGCGGAGGGCATCCCGGTCGTGTTCACGATCGAGCTGTCGAACGGTAAGCTCGCCGACACGATCTGCGAGGCCACGGGCGCGAAAAAACTGGAGTTTGCGACCTGTCACAACGTGACGGCGCAGGCATTTGCAGACGGCGCGACGTACCTGCAGCTCATGGAGCGCAACGTGCAGGCGCTGCGGGAGGCATTGAATTAACGATGGCACTTATTACTTGTGAACACGTCTGCCTCGGATACGACGGGCAGACGGTGCTGCGCGACGTGAACTTCACGGTCTCGCGCGGCGATCTGCTGTGCGTGGTCGGCGAAAACGGCTCCGGCAAGTCCACGCTCATCAAGGGCCTGCTCGGGCTCAAGGCGCCGGAGCAGGGCAGCATCACGCTCGGCGACGGGCTCGTGCGCAGCGAGATCGGCTATCTGCCGCAGCAGACGCAGCTCCAGCGCGACTTTCCCGCGAGCGTGGCGGAGGTCGTGCGCTCGGGCTGCATCAACCAGATGCACGGCCGCCCGTTTTACTCGCGGGCCGACCGCGCCCGCGCGCAGGAGAACATGGAGCGCATGGGCATCGAGGATCTGGCGCACCACAGCTATCAGGCGCTCTCCGGCGGCCAGCAGCAGCGCGTGCTGCTCGCGCGCGCCTTGTGTGCCACGCGCAAGCTCCTGCTGCTTGATGAGCCGGTCACGGGGCTCGACCCCGTGGCGACGGGGGAGCTGTATAACCTCATCAAGCTTGTGAACCTCTGCAATGATATCACGGTCATCATGGTCACGCACGACATCGACGCCGCCCTGCGCTATGCTACGCACGTGCTGCACCTGGGGCACCAGCAGCTCTTTTTCGGCACGGCGGCGGCCTATAAGCAGAGCGACGCCGCGCGCCGGTTCCTGGGAGGGCGGAAGCTATGAAAGTCATCCTCGAAATGTTATCATATCCGTTTCTTGTGCGCGCGCTCGTCGTGGGCGTGCTCGTGTCGCTGTGCGCGTCTCTGCTTGGCGTGTCGCTCGTGCTCAAGCGCTATTCCATGATCGGCGACGGGCTGAGCCATGTCGGTTTCGGCGCGCTCGCCATCGCCACGGCGCTCAATCTCGCGCCGCTGGCCGTGGCGGTGCCGGTCGTGGTCGTGGCGGCGTTTTTGCTGCTGCGCCTGTCGCAAAACGGAAAGCTCAAGGGCGACGCCGCGATCGCGCTGCTCTCAAGCAGTGCACTGGCCATCGGCGTGATGACCGTGTCCATGACCAGCGGCATGAACACCGATGTGAATAACTACATGTTCGGCAGCATCCTGTCGCTGTCGTCGGCCGACCTGCGCCTGAGCCTGATTCTGTCGGCGGCGGTGCTGGCGCTGTTCGTGCTGTGCTATCCGCGCATTTTCGCCGTCACGTTCGACGAGACGTTCTCGCGCGCGACCGGCGTGCACACGCAGGCGTACAACATGCTGCTCGCGGTGCTCACGGCGGTCACGATCGTGCTGGGTATGCGCATGATGGGCGCGCTGCTCATCTCGAGCCTCATCATCTTCCCGGCGCTGACGGCCATGCGCGTGTTCGGCACGTTCCGCTCGGTCACGATCTGCGCGGCCGTGGTGTCGGTGGTGAATTTCCTGCTCGGCATGGTGCTGTCCTACGTGCTCGAGACGCCGTCCGGTGCGAGTGTCGTGGTGGTCGACCTTGTGGTGTTCCTGCTCTTTTGCGGCGTGCAGCGCATTCAGTGCCGCGTGAAAAAATGAGAAACGAAGCGGCAGCTCCGACCGGAGCCGCCGCTTTTGCGTATTCCATGTTCAGCACTGCATCTGCTTGAGCATCTCCTGACGCAGGTGCGCGATAATGCGCTTTTCGAGCCGGCTGATGTAGCTCTGCGAGATGCCCAGCAGGTCTGCAACCTCTTTTTGCGTCGCCTCGCGCGCGCCGCCGATGCCGAAGCGCAGCAGAATGATCTGCCGGTCGCGCTCGCCGAGCGTCTCAATGGCGCGCAGGAGCATGGCGCGCTCCGCGTCGTCCTCGAGCGGGCGGCTCACGGCGTCGGCGTCCGTGCCGAGAATGTCCGAGAGCAGCAGCTCGTTGCCGTCCCAGTCGGTGTTGAGCGGCTCGTCGATGCTCACCTCCGTTTTCTGCGCGCTGCACTTGCGCAGGTACATGAGGATCTCGTTTTCGATGCAGCGCGAGGCGTAGGTCGCGAGCTTGATGTTCTTGTCCGGCTTGAAGGTGTGGATGGCCTTGATGAGGCCGATCGTGCCGATCGAGATCAGGTCCTCGATGTGGATGCCCGTGTTTTCAAACCGGCGCGCGATGTACACCACTAGCCGCAGGTTGTGCTCGATGAGCAGGGAAGCGGCCTCCTCGCTCCCGGCGGCGAGCGCCCGGATGGCCTGCTGCTCGGCCGCGCGGTCGAGCGGGGCAGGCATGGTGTCGCTCCCGCCGATGTAAAACAGCCCCGGCGCGCCGCCGCGCAGCCGCAGCCGCAGCGCCGCCCAGAGCGTATGCAGTCTTTCCAGTAGTCTTGGCACGAAAAACCCCTCCTCAGCTTTTTGGCGGCAGCACCATGGCAAATGCGCCGTCGGATGTGAGCGCCTGCGCGCTCAGCGCCAGCAGCATCGGCTCCGCCGCGCCGTCGATCCTCACGCTGTCCGGCCGGAACGCCGGCAGCAGCGCGCCGGCCACGCCCACCGCGCGGTACGGCAGCAGCACGACCCGGCCGGTGCACTCCGGCAGCGCACTGAGCGCTTCCAGCGTCTGCACCGCGTCGTCCGGTAGCGCGTGCAGCGCCGGAAACAGCGGCAGCACCGCCGCGCGCTCGACCACCGCCGCCGGCAGGCCGGACACCGGGTCGTGCAGGTCATTGCCGCTGTCGCGCAGGGCCTTGAGCGTCACGCTGCGCCCGGCAAGCGTGACCGTCACGGTGCGCACCTCGCGGTCGGCGGCCTTGGCCCGCCGGCGGAACACGAGCGACACGGCCGCATAGCACGCGGCGAACGACAGTGCCAGCACCCGGCCCGACACCGTCACGAGCGCACCGCTGCCCGGCGGCACGCCCGCGAGCATGCCCGCGGCGTACACCGCGCCGCCGAACGCGGCCGACACGGCGAAGAACACCACCGTGCACCGCACGAGATGCGCCTCGCCGCCGAAGGCGATGAGCGCCATGGCCGCGCCGAGCGCGAGCTTCATCGCGCCGTTTGCCAGCCACCCGCAGCCGGGCAGGACCATGAGCGCCGCGTACAGCGCGCCGATGAGCGCCGCGAGCGCGTACCGCCAGCGGCGCAGCACCACGCCGCACACGCGCGCCGATGCCAGCACCAGGCAGTAGTCGATCAGCAGATTCAGCCCAAACAGGCTGTCGAGATAGATGACGTCCATGGGGGTATCCTAGCACGCCGCGCGCGGGAAATTGCGCAAAAGCGGCCTGCCGGAAAACCTGACAGAAAGTCCATGCATCGCCGGGGCGGGAAATGCCGCAGAACGTTGCTTTTGCGCAATCTGGCTGGTATAATGTTGCGTGATTTCGGAAAATCCGCGCGCGCATCGACCGCGTGCGTGTAAGACCCCTTTCAGGAGGCAGCTCATGAAAACGAACAAACGATTTCTGGCGCTGTGCCTGGCGCTGCTGCTCGCGTGCGCGGTGCTGCCGGCGCCGACGGCGCAGGGCGCAGATGTGCAGCCGGTGCTCTCGGCCGCACTGGCGCAGCAGGCGGCGGACGTCCCGTCGCCGGGCTACGGCGATGAGTGGACGGTGCTGGGCCTTGCCCGCGGCGGGTATTTCGCCGTGGACAGCGATTATTTCGCGCGCTACTATGCAGACGTTGTGTCCAAGGCGCCGGAGCTCACGGCAGCGTCCGGGCGCGACGGTGCGCTCAACGCCTACAAATCCACGGACAATTCGCGCGTCATCCTCGCGCTGTCCGCCATCGGGCGCGACGCGACGCAGGTCGGCGGCTGCGACCTCACCGCGCCGTATGCAGACTTTGCCTGGGTGCGCAATCAGGGCATCAACGGCCCGGTGTTTGCGCTGCTCGCGCTCGACAGTCGCAATTACCTGCCCGGCAGCGCGGTGCGCCGCCAGTGCGTGGACGCCATTCTGGCGGCGGAGCTCTCCGGCGGCGGCTGGGCGATGAGCGGCGCGGCGGCCGACCCGGACGTGACGGCCATGGTGCTGCAGGCGCTGGCGGCGTACCGCGGGGAGGCGGCCGTCGCAGCGGCCGTGTCGCGCGGCATTGACACGCTCTCGGCCATGCAGAGCAGCGACGGCGGCTTCACCTCATGGGGCTCCGCCAATGCCGAGAGCGTCGCGCAGGTCATCGTCGCCTGCACGGCGCTGGGCATCGACCCGGACACGGACAGCCGTTTCGTCAAGGACGGCGGCTCGGCGGTCGATGCGCTGCTGACGTTTTATGATGCGGGCGCGGCCGCATTCCGCCACAAGGCCTCCGGCGGCGTCGACAGCCTTGCCACGGAGCAGGCGGTGTATGCGCTCGTGGCCGTCTCGCGGTTCCGGCGCGGGCAGAGCGGCCTCTATCAGGAGACGGATGCGCCCGCGGTCGAGACGCCTGCCGAGCCGGACGAACCGGTCGCACGCGTGCTCTGCACGGCGGACGGCAGTGGCCTCATCCCGGCCGGATACCGCACGGTCGCCGTGTGCCTGCCGGACGTGACGGCGGACAGCACGGTCACGTTTTCCGACGGGACGCAGCTGCTCTACAGCCCCGTATTGTCTGAGCGCAGCGACACGCCGACGTGGGTCTGGCTCTTTGCGCCGGACGTGACGGATGACGCGCTCAATGACACGGAAAACTACACCGTGACGGAAGGCAAGGGCCCGGTGCTGACCGTCGGCGATGGGAATGCCGACGGCGTTATCAACGCGCAGGATGCGCTCAATATCCGCACGGCCTGCGCAGACAGCAAGGCCCCGGCAACGGAGCTGCTGCTGACGATGGATGTGAATCTTGACGGCCGCGTCGACACGCAGGATGTGCGCGCGCTGGCTGACAGTTTCGTTCAGAATACGGTGCTGCCCACGGCGCAGGAGGACGGACAATGAAGACTTTCTGGACGAAAAAGAACCTTGCCATTGTGCTTGCCGTGCTGCTGGTCGTGGTCGTTGTGGTGCTGTGCATCACGCTGCGGCAAAAGAGCGTCGCAGACACCGACCCCACGCTTACGCTCACGTGCCAGAGCGCGGACGCGGATGGCGCGTGCACGGTCGACGTCGTGCTCTCCGGCCTGCCGGACGGCGCGCACTACGAGGCAGCGAGCCTCGCCGTGGCCTTTGACCCGACGCAGATCACGTTCCTCGGCACGTCAGACGGGGACATCCCACTCGTGATGGGCAGTCTCCCGGAGTGGGAGAGCGACTCCGAGCGCGCCAATGAGACCGGCAGCGCGCGCGCCCTGTGCCTGCCGGAGAATGGCGGCACGCTCGCCACATCGACGGGCAGCGTGCTCGTGCGGCTGCGCTTTCAGCTCGCCGACGGTGTGACGGAGGCGGCGCTGACGGTGTCGGACGCTGTGCTGGCCGCCGCGGACGAATCAGAGAGCCTTGCCACGGCGACGGCCGCGCTCACAGTCGTGAACGGGACGGTGCAGCGTGGCTAAGCGGCGCGCGCTCAGTCTGCTGCTGTGCCTGCTGCTTTTGCTGTGCACGGCCTGCGGCGGACAGACGCAGGATGACGCCGGCGCGCTGCACTGCACGGTAACGGTCGAGTGCAGCACGGTGCTGGAGCATATGGACGATCTAAAATCCGGCAAGGCGGACATCGTGCCGCCTGACGGCGTGCTCCTGCCGGAGACGACCGTCTCCTTCTCGGAGGGGGACACGGTGTTCGATGTGCTGCAGCGGGTCTGCCGCGCGCAGGGCCTCCACATGGAGTCGACCTGGACGCCTGCGTACAACAGCGCCTATATCGAGGGCATCGGCAACCTCTACGAATTTGACTGCGGCGAGCTGTCCGGCTGGATGTACAGCGTCAACGGCGTCTGGCCGGACTACGGCTGCAGCGGCTATACACTGCACGACGGCGACACCGTCGTCTGGAGCTATACCTGCGACCTTGGGCGCGACGTCGGCGCCCAGCAAGGAGAACCATGAACGATTCCTTCTCGGCGCTGCACCCGGCGCTGACCTTTTGCTATTTTGCGGCCGTGCTGCTGCTGACGATGCTCGTGCTGCACCCGGTGTTTCTGGCGCTGAGCCTGCTGGGCGCGCTGGGCTACTGTGCGGTGCTGCGCGGCTGGCGCAGTCTGGGGCGGACGCTCGGCTGGCTCGTGCCGTTTCTGGTGCTGATGGCGGCGCTCAACGCATTGTTCAACCATGCGGGCGTGACGATGCTGTTTTACCTGCCGAACGGCAACCCCGTCACGCGCGAGGCGCTGTGCTACGGCGCGGCAGCGGCGGCGATGTTCGCGGCCGTGATCCTGTGGTTCCAGTGCTGCAACGTCGTCATGACGGCGGAGAAATATCTGTACGTGTTCGGCAGCGCGCTGCCGGGCGTGTCGCTGCTGCTGAGCATGGCGCTGCGGTTCATACCGAAGTTTTCCGCGCACATCCGCGCCGTGCGCGCGGCGCAGGCATCGCTCGGCTGCGGCACGCGCGAGGGCAGCGCGTGGCGGCGGCTGAAAAATGGCGCGCGCATTTTGTCCGTCACCGTTTCGTGGGCGCTTGAGAGCGGCATCACGGCGGCGGACTCCATGAAGAGCCGGGGCTACGGCGCCGGCAGAAGAACCTATTTCGGAAATTACCGCTTCACCCGGCGCGACGGCGTGCTCTGCGCCGTGTTTGCGCTCGCGTTTGCGGGCGTGTGCGTGGGCGTCGGCTGCGGCGCGCTGTATGTGCGCTACTACCCGTCGATCCGCATCGGCGGCGACGGTGCGCTCGGTGCGGTGTGCATGGCGTGCTTTGCGCTGCTGTGCTTTCTGCCGCTGCTGCTCGATGGAAAGGAGGCGCTGACGTGGCGTCGTTTGCGCTCGAACATCTGACGTTTACCTATCCGGGCCAGACGCGCCCGGCGCTCGATGACCTTACGCTCACGATCCCGGAGGGGGCGGTCACCGTCCTCTGCGGCGAGAGCGGCAGCGGCAAATCGACCCTCCTGCGCCAGCTCAAGACCTGCCTTACGCCGCACGGCACGGTCAGCGGCACGGTGTGCCTCGGGGACACGCGCCTAAAGGACATCCCGTTTGCCGAACAGGCACGGCGCATCGGCTTTGTGCTCCAGCACCCGGATGATCAGATCGTGACGGACAAGGTGTTCCACGAGCTGGCGTTCGGGCTCGAGAGCCTCGGGTGCGAGGAAAAAACCATGCGTCTGCGCGTCGCCGAGATGGCGAGCTACTTCGGCATTGCCGACTGGTTCGAGCGCGACGTGGGCGCGCTCTCCGGCGGTCAGAAGCAGATGCTCAACCTCGCGTCCGTCGTGGTCATGCGGCCGGACGTGCTCATTCTGGACGAGCCGACGAGCCAGCTCGACCCCATCGCGGCGAGTACTTTCCTGCACACGCTGCGCAAGCTCAACGAGGAGCTGGGGCTGACGATCCTGCTGTCCGAGCAGCGGCTGGAGGAGGCCGTGCCGCTGGCCGACCACCTCATCGTGCTCGAGCAGGGGCGGCTGCTGGCCGCCGGTGCGCCGCAGGAGGCGGCGGCCGCGGTGCGTGGTCATGCGATCTTTTCTGCCATGCCCACGGCGGCGCGCATTGCCGCCGCCCTCGGCGAGACGGAGCGTCTGCCGCTCACCGTGCGCGCGGGCCGGGCGTATCTCCAGCGCTTTTCTCCGCGCCCGATGCCGGACGCGCCGCCCGCGCCCGTGGACGCGCCCCCGGTGCTGACCGTGCGTGACGGCTGGTTTCGCTACGCGCAAGGCAGCGCGGACGTGCTGCGCAATTTCTCACTCACGCTGCGCCCGGGCGAGCTCTACGCGCTCACCGGCAGCAACGGCAGCGGCAAGACGACGGCGCTCGGCGTGCTCTCCGGGCGGCTGCGGCTGTACCGCGGCAGCGTGTACCTCGATGGGAAGCGGCAGCGCGCGCTCCAGCCCCTGCGCGACGGCATCGCCGCCGTGCCGCAGGACCCGCGCACGCTCTTCGCTGCCGACACGGTGTGTGTCGATCTCGCGTCGCTCGGCAGGGACGCCGCGCTGGTGGACACGGTCGTGCGGCAGATGGCGCTCGCGCCGCTGCTCGACCGGCACCCCTTTGACCTCTCCGGCGGCGAGCAGCAGCGCGCTGCGCTGGCGAAGGTGCTGCTCATGCAGCCGCGCGTGCTGCTGCTCGACGAGCCGACGAATGGCATGGATGGCGCATTCAAGGCGGACTTCGGCGCGCTTTTGCGCGCGCTCTGCGCACAGGGCGCGGCCGTGTGCATCGTGAGCCACGATGTGGAGTTCTGCGCGCAGTACGCCGACCGCTGCGGCCTGCTTTTTCGCGGCGAGGTCGTGACGGAAAACGCCGCGCGCGCGTTTTTCTCCGGCAATTATTTTTACACCACGGCGGCCGCGCGCATCGCGCGCACCGCTGCGCCAGGCGCGGTACTGTGCGGGGAGGTCGTGCAATGTCTCACCGATTGACGCGGCGCACCTGGGCCGCGCTCGGCATCCTGCTCGTGGCGATCCCGGCGCTGATGGCGGTGTTCGTATGCGTGTGGGACGAGCGGAAATACTACCTCACGTCGCTGCTGCTCGTGGGGCTGATGTTTGTGCCGTTCGTGCTGCGGTTTGAAGGCCGCAGACCGCAGGCGCGCGAACTCGTGCTGCTCGCGACGATGACGGCGCTGGCCGTGGCCGGGCGCGCGGCGTTTTACTGGCTGCCGCAGTGCAAGCCCGTGTGCGCGATCGTGATCCTCACGGCCGTGGCCTTCACGCCGGAGGCGGGCTTCGTCACCGGTGCTGCGGCTGGCCTGATCTCGAACTTTTTCTTCGGGCAGGGGCCGTGGACGCCGTGGCAGATGCTCGGTTTCGGGCTCGTGGGCTTTCTCGGCGGCGTGTTGTTTTCCGGACGGAAGGTGCAGCTCGTGCCGCTGCTGCTCTACGGCTTTTTCTCGGTACTCATCGTCTATGGTGTGCTGCTCGACACGGCGAGCATGCTCATGTACAACGCCGTGCCCTCGTGGCAGCTGTGGCTGGCGACCTGCGCGTCGGGATTTGTGTTCAACCTCATCCACGCGGGCGCGACGGCCGTGTTCCTGCTCCTGCTGTATAAGCCATTACTCAGCAAGCTCGCGCGCGTGAAGGAAAAGTACGGCCTTCTGGAATGAAAAATCTCCGCATCCGATCGGATGCGGAGATTTTTTGTGTGCATTTTATGCCCGCTGCCAGAGCAGACGGTTGTCATCAAAGACGGCGCGGAGTCTGCCGCTGTCTTTGAGCCACGCGAGGTAGGAGCGCACCGTGCTGCCGACGAGCACGTACTGCTCGAAGTCCATCACGAGGTCGAAGCGCCGGAACAGCTGCTGCAAGACCGCCTCGAACGTCTGCGGCTCCCGGCAGAGCTCCGCGATGATGTCCGCGATCTCGAGCACCTTGTCGATGTTGTACTGTGCGAGCGGGGCAATGTCCTCCGTGGCCGCGGCGTGCGCGGGCACAAAGGCGCGCCCAGAGAGAGTCTTGACCATTTCGAGCGTGTTCAGGTAGGCAGCCACATCGTAAAGAAAGCCGATCTGGTACTTTTCGAGCGTCTCACGGCTCGACAGGCAGTCGGCCAGATACACCACGTCGTCCGGCGTGCGAAAGCCCACCATGTCGAAAAAGTGCCCCGGCAGCTGCAGCAGTTCGAATCCCTCCGGCAGGCACGCCGGGGTCAGCTCCTGCGCGTCGCTGGGCTTGGCCATGAGAAATTTGTGCTGCAGCTCCTTCGGCGGATAGCCGCCGTAGAGAAACGACGGCTCGAGCACCGGGTGGCGCGTGAAGTCACACTCGATGCCGGGGGCATAGATTTTGCAGCCGGTCTGGTTCTGCAGGTACTGGTTGCCGCCGATGTGGTCGGCGTTGGAGTGCGTGTTGTAGATGGCGGTCAGGTGCCAGCCGTTGGCGTCGAGGATCTGGCGCACCTTGCGCCCAGCCTCCTTGTCGTTGCCGCTGTCGATGAGGCAGACGTCTGTGTCGTTCAGGCGCACGAGGCCGATCTTGGCCGGGCTCTGGATATAGTAGCTGTTTCCGGCCACCTGGGTCAGTTCGTACATGGTGCTTTCCTCCTTTATCAGACGGTGTGCCTGCGGATGAGCGGCTCCACCTGCGCTGCCAGCTGTGCGAGGGCGCCCGGCTCGAACGGGGAGCGGAAGCCCGCCTCGGCCAGCAGGTCCGTCCAGAGCTTTTCGCCGCCCTGCTGCGACAGGTGCAGGTAGCGGGCGAACGCGCCGTCATAATCGTCCTGCGACGCGAGCAGGAACTGGAACGCCGCCGTCTGTGCCAGGCAGTAGTCGATGTAGTAAAACGGCGTCTCGTAGATGTGCATCTGGTACTGCCAGCGGGTGCCGCGCTCGAGATACGGGATGCCGCGCTGGTCAATATACGGGCGGTATTTCGCCTCCAGCTCCAGCCAGACGGCGTTGCGCTCGGCCGGGGTGAGGTCGGGCTCGGCGTAGACGCGGTGCTGGAATTCGTCCACCATCGTGCCGTAGGGCAGGAAGCTGAGCGCATCAAGCGCGTGCTGGAAGCGGTAGCGCTCCGCGTCGCCCGCCTTCGGGAAGAAGGCGTCGAGATACGGCCAGGCGAAAAACTCCATGCTCATCGAGTGCGTTTCGGCGGTTTCCATGCCGCCGCAGCCGAGTTCCAGCGCGAAGCGGTTGTCCGCGATCAGATAGGCGTTGAGCGCGTGGCCGGCCTCGTGCGTCACGACGTCCACATCGCCGGACGTGCCGTTGAAGTTTGCGAGGATGAACGGCTGCCGGAACTTCGGAAACTCCGTGCAGTAGCCACCGCCCCACTTGTTCGGGCGGGACTCGACGTCGAAGGCCTCATTTTCGCACATCATGCGGAAAAATGCGCCCGGCACGTCGCCCATGGCGTCGTACATCTTCTGCGCAGCGGCGAACAGGTCGTCCTTGCCGCAGGGCGTCGGGTCGCCGCCGGGGGTGAAAAATTCATTGTCGTAGAGCCGGAACGTATCGATGCCGAGACGCTTCGCGTTTTCCAGCCGCAGCCGGGACACGACCGGCACGATGTCGCGCACGATGTTCTCGCGGAAGGTCTGCACGGCCTGCGCGTCGTAGCACATGCGCTCCATGCGGCAGTAGCCAAGCTCGATGAAGTTTTCATAGCCCATCTTTTTGGCCATCCGGTCGCGCACGTGCACGAGCCGGTCAAAAAGATCGTCCAGCTGCGCGCTGTGCGCTTCCAGCGTCGTGCCGAGCGCCTCGTAGCATTCCCTGCGCGTGGCGCGGTCGGCGCTGCGGGCGTATTTCATCAGCATCGGCCGCGGCAGCTGCTCGCCCCGGAAGGGGAAGAGCATGCCCGCCATGAGCTGGGCGTATTCGCTGACGATCTTGTTCTCCTCGACCATGTCGTCGATGATCTCCGGCGACATGCTCCGCCGCTGCAGCTCCATGCTGCGCAGCAGGATCGGCGAGAGCACCGTCTCGAGTTCTTTCCGGAACGGGCTGTCGAGCACGGCGGAGGTGTACTGCAGCGCAAGATTTTCGACCTCCGGGCCGATCTCGTCATAGTAGTCCTTTTCCGCCAGATAAAACGGGTCCACGGTGTTAATCGTGTAGCGCATGTACGACAGCGACTGCGCCGTGGCGTACTCCGTCGTGAGCGAGAGATATTCCGCCCGCGCGGCGAGGATCTCCTCAACACTCTGCGCGGCCTTTACGCGCCCAATCACGCGCTGCAGCCCTTCGGTCATTTCCTCGCGCGTTACGCGCCGGTAGGGGAGTTCGGATACTTTCATGCTTGCTCCTTTCCAAGTTCCGCGGCCTCGGGATCCGTGCGCAGTGTCTGCCGGGCGAAGGCGAGAAACCGCTTCGCCGCCGGGGACAGCTCCTCCGGCGCGGGCGCGGCGATGCCGATCTCGGCATATTGCGGCGGATCGACCGGGAGGATCACGATGCCGGTCGTGTCCCAGCCGCGGGTGATGAGTTGATTGTTCAGGCTCACGCCGAGACCGGCCTGCACCATGGCAAAGGTGGCGTAGCTGTCCACGGACGTGTAGCGGACATTCGGCGTGATGCCCGCGCGGGCGAACACGCGCGCGTTGTCTGTGTCCTGGTGCATATAGGTCGCGATGGTCGGCTCGGTCGCAAACGCCGCGAGCGGGAACGTCCTGCCCCCGGCCAGCGGATGCTCCGGCGGCAGCCACGCGACCATGGGGTCGGCGTACAGCGGGATCCAGTCAAAATCGCCCTCGCGGAAGCTCGTGATGCAAAAGTCGGCCGTGTGCTCGCTCACGGCGCGCGTGAGCTGGCTGCTGTTGCCCTGCAGGACCTGCACCTCGATGCCTGGGTAGACTTCGCAGAAGCGGGCGATGCAGCGGCTGAGCCAGCCGTAGTATGCCCCGTACACGCAGCCGACGGCGATGGTGCCGGTTTCGACGCCGCGGATATCGGCTGCCTGTGCCTCGAGCAGGGCGCTCCAGTGCGTCAGTTCCCGCAGCGTCGGCAGCAGCGTCCGGCAGGCGCGCGTCGGCTGCACGCCGTTGTGCGAGCGGCTTAGCAGCGGGAAGCCCAGCTCCTGCTCAAGCGCCGCCATCATCCGGCTCAGGCCGGAGGGAGTGTAGTCCAGTTTTTCCGCCGCCGCCGAGAGGCTCCCGGCCTCGAGCACGGCCAGCAGTGCGCGGCATTTTTCCGTGTCCATAAGCTGCCTCCGTCCTTGCGGGATTCGCAAGGAACCGTTGAAACATTGTCTCTTTACGCAATGATATAACCGTGGTATCGTTTCGTCAAGACATTTTCGGGAGGAATTACGGATGAAGACCCGGACCCATGACCTGACGGCCGGCAGCATACCGCAGCATATGCTGCGTCTGGCCGCGCCGCTGATCCTCGGCAACATTCTTCAGCAGCTGTACAATGCGGTCGATGCGTTCATTCTCGGCCGCTGTGCGGGCGGGCTGGAGTTTGCGGCCGTCGGCATTGCGGGGTCGGTGATGAATCTGTTTTTGTTCATGATCACCGGCGCATGCACCGGCGTGTCCGTGATCTTTGCGCAGCTGTTTGGCGCAAACGATCTCGAGACGTTCCGGCGTGAGCACTTTCTGTCGCTGGTGTTCGGGCTGCTGTGCACGCTCGCGTGCAGTGCCATCGGCTTTTTGTGTCTGCCGCTGCTGCTGCGCGTCATCCAGACGCCGCAGGAGCTCACGGGCTATGTGACGGCGTATCTCACCGTCATTCTCATCAGTCTGCCGGCGGCGTTTGTCTATAATCTCTACGGTGCGCTGCTGCGCGCCATCGGCCGCACGGCGCGCTACAGCTTTGTCACCGGTTTACACCAGTCGAGCCTTTACATCGGCAAGCTCCTCGTGCAGGGGGCGGTCAATACCGGCGGCACGGACATGATCTCTGCCTATACGGCCACGACCCGCATCGAGGGCTTTGCCAATTCGTTCGGCGACATCGGCGCGGCGGCGACATCGGTGCTCGTGGCGCAGAATCTCGGCGCCGGCAAGCCGGAGCGCGTGCAGAAAACATTCCGCAGCAGTCTCGTACTGATGCTGGCGATGGGTCTGCTGTCCGGACTGGTGATGTACCTGACGGCCGGCGCGACGGTCGGCTTCATGCTGGGCGCATACAGCGGCCCGGCCTTTGAAAGCGGCCGGGAATATATGCAGCTCATTTCGCTGTTTTATATTTTCTGCTTTACGGGCAACACGTTTGCCGGATATTTTGATGGGCTCGGCCGCGTGACGATCCCGTTTATCGGCGCGGCGAGCCACATCGCGCTGCGCGTGGTGCTCTCCTGGCTGTGGATCGACAGTATGGGCATGCGCGCCGTCGCGCTGGCGACCGGCATCGGCTGGGTCATGGTCAACCTCCTGTGGGAGATCATCCGCCGCCGCAGTGCCCGAAAGGCGCCGGTGGGCGCCGGCACGCAAGGCTGAGCGAGACGAAAAATGCCCCGGATGCCAATGCATCCGGGGCATTTTCATGCTTATTCTTCGTTCTGCGCCTGGTAGGCACGCACGTAGGCCACGAGCGTGTCGACGGTCTTCTCGATGCCGAGCTTGCCGCTGTTGACAACGAGGTCATACCCGCGCGCGTCGCCCCACTTCGTGTCGCAGTAGTAGTTGTGGTAGGCCTTGCGGTCGCGGTCGACACGGCGCATTTCCAGCGCCGCCTGATCGGCCGTGAGGGATTTTTCCTCCATGAGCCGCTGGCGCTTCACGTCGGGCTTTCCGGCGATGAACAGGTGCACGGCGTTCGGGTTGTTGCGCAGCAAAAAATCCGAGCAGCGGCCGAGCACGACGAACGACTCGCCGCTGTCGGCAAGCTCCTGAATGTGCTCGAACGTCTCGTGTGCGAGCGCATCCTCCGGCGCGTTGAAGTTCTCGCCGATGCGGCGCGACCACAGCAGGTGCACGGGCTTCTCGTCATAGCGCGCGGCGTCCTCGGCATTGAAGACGCTGGCCAGCAGCAGCTCCTTATCGTAAAACGCGATGCCGAGCTGTTTGGCGATCTGTTCGGCGATGTACTTGCCGCCGCTGCCGTGTTCACGGCCGACGGTCACGATGATTTGCTTCATGATGCGTTACCGCCTTTCTCAAAGTAGGATCACAGGTATCTCAGAAACAGGCATCCCAGCGAGACCGCAACGACCAGCAGTGTGGCCGGAACGCAGTATTTGCAGTATTTGCCCCAGCTGATGGGGTGGCCGCTCTTGGCCGACACGGATGTGGCCACGACATTGGCCGACGCGCCGATGGGCGTGGCGTTGCCGCCGAGGTCGGTGCCGAGCGACAGCGCCCAGGCGAGCACGGACAGGTCCATGCCCTGCGTCGCCGCGATGGACTGAATGACCGGCACCATGGTGGCCGCGAACGGGATGTTGTCGATCAGCGCACTGCACACGGCCGAGAGCAGCAGGATGATGACGATGACGACCTTGATGCTGCCGCCGCTGATGGTCGAGATGAACTGCGCGATGAGCTTGAGCACACCGGTCTGCTCCAGACCCGCGACGGAGATGAACAGGCCGATGAAAAACAGCAGCGTCTTGTAGTCCACACCGCGGATGACTTCCTTCACCGCAGCGCCGCCGTTGGTAAACACGGTCACCAGCAGCGTCAGGCACGCGACGATGACGCCGATGCACGCGACGGTCAGCCCGGTCTGCGCGTGCGTCACGAGCAGCGCGACCGCGATGAGAAACACGATCACATCCGCGACGAACGCCTTGCGGTTGGCGATGGCGGTCGCCGGAGCAGGGCAGACAGCGTCGGCCGGACGGGCGGCCTCGCTCGCCTTGAGCGGCTTGCGGAAGCACAGCCAGAAGAAGATCAGCACGAACACAAAGCAGATGCCGACGATGACGCCGGTGTTTTCAATGAAGTCCGTGAAGGTATAGCCGAGCGCGGTGCCGATGATGATGTTGGGGGGATCGCCGCACATGTTGGCGGCACCGCCGAGGTTGGCGCAGAAGACCTCCGACAGAATCATCGGAACGGGGTCAAAGTGCAGGATCTGCGCCAGCTCCAGCGTAACGGTCGCGAGAAACAGCACGACCGTGATGCTGTCGATGAACATGGCCAGAAACGCGGACATGGCCATGAAGCACAGCAGCAGCGGCACAACGTGGTAGTGTGCGAGCTTTGCCAGCGACAGGCACAGCCAACGGAAGAAGCCGGATTTGCCGAGGCCCTCGACCATGATCATCATACCGGTGATGAAGAAAATGGTCGACCAGTTGACGCCGGAGCTTGCGCTCTCCGAGGCGCTGTACCAGAAGTCGGCGCGGAAGATGGCGCCGAGGTTCAGGGCGTTTTTGATCGCGTCCCAGCTGTGCATGCAGATGCCGAACACGACCACGAGCACGAGGGCCGCACTGCCAAGCGTGACATACTGGCGCTCGAATTTGTCCATGATGATGAGCGCGAACATGCCGACGAAGATGACAGCCGCAAGGATTTGAGCAGTCATAGAAAAACCTTCTTTCTTGAAATTTGCGGGGGGTGCCGACGCAGAGGCATCGAAGAAAGAGGGTTGCTTCGCGGTGGTGCCCTTCCCCAACAGGAAAGGAATTCTAGCGCGCCCGGGCGCAAAAGTCAAGGGCTTTTTGCAAATCTGAGCGTGTTCTTATCAGACTTTCAAATGCTTGATATTACAGGCATTTATAAGCGATGATCGTCGCGCCGCCCTTGCCCTCATAGCGCTTGATCTGGTACTTGTTCGGGAAGGCGGCCAGCAGCTCCGGCAGCTTGCTGTAGCCGTAGGCGCGCACGTTGAAATCGGGCTTGACGCGCTTGATGTACAGCCCCGAGGAGCTGACGTTGACAAAGCCGTCGGCGTCCTGATACTTCTCGGACGCGATGTGCAGCAGGTTGTGGATCTCGCGGATGTCGGGCTTTTTCGGCTCCGGCTCCGGTTCGGGTTCGGGCGTCGGTTCCGGTTCGGGTTCGGTGGCCGGGGCAGACTCGGCCGCGGACTTCTTCGTGCTGCGTGTGGCCTTTTTCGTCTTGCGGGCGGGCTTTTTGGCCGCGGGCTCCGCGGCGTGCTCGACGGCGGCGGGCTTTTCGTCTGCCTTGGACAGATAGTCGATGAGGATGAAGTCGTCGCACGCGTTTTTGAATGACTCCGGCGTCGTCGTCACGCCGGCGCCGATGATATACAGGCCCGACTCGCGCAGACGGATGGCCAGCGGCGTGAAGTCGCTGTCGCTCGACACGAGCACGAGCGCGTCGTACATATTGTTGTGCAGCAGATCCATGGCCCCGATGACCATGGCGATGTCGGTCGTGTTCTTGCCGGTGACGTAGTCAAACTGCTGCTCGGCGCGGATGGCGAGGCGCTTGAGCTCCGGCTCCCAGTTTTTCAGCGAGTCCTTGCGCCAGTTGCCGTAGGCCTTTTTCACGACGATGCGGCCGTAGGTCGATACCTCGTGCAGCACGGCCTCCAGTTTGGACAGCTGCGTGTTGTCCGCGTCAATGAGCACGGCGATTTTCTGGAAATTTTCCATAGATGTTTACTCCTGAACCGCCCGGCGGGCGGTGATTTTTTCTCCATTATAGCGTTTTTGCGCGCAAAATGCAACGAAAGCGGGGCGTAAACCCCGCTTTCGCTGCCTGCTCATGCACCCTCGCCCACGGTCGCCGGACACTGGCGGCCGTTGGGGTCGATGCTCGTGTCGCCGGGGAGGATCATCTGCGAGATCGGGATGATGGAATACCCGTCGGCGATGAGCGCCTCAATGATGCCGGCCAGCGCCTCCGGCGTGTGCTCGGCCGCGTTGTGGAACAGCACGATGCTGCCCGGCTGCACGCGCGTGAGCACGCGCGAGGTGATCTCGTCGCTGCTCAGCCCCTTCCAGTCGAGGGAATCCACGTCCCACTGGATGACATGCATGCCCAGACCGTTGATGGTGCTCACGACCGTGTCGTTGTACTCCCCGTAGGGGCAGCGAAACAGCGTCGGCCGCGTACCGGTGACGGCTTCGATTTTATCGGCGCAGGTGTTGACCTCCGTCTGGATCTGCTCGGCGCTTAGCTGCGCCATGTGCGGGTGCGTGGACGAGTGGTTCATGACCTCGTTGCCCGCATCCGCGAGCGCCTTGACCGACTCCGGATATTTGTCCACCCATTCGCCCACGACGAAGAACGTCGCGTGAACGTTGTACTTGTTGAGGATGTCGATGAGCATCTGCGTATCCTCGTTGCCCCAGGCTGCGTCGAACGACAGGCTCACGACACGGTCGTCGCGCTGCACGCAGTAGATGGGCAGCACGCGCTTGGCCGCGCTCACGCCCACGATCGCGGGGCTGTTGACCGCCCAGAACATAAGCGCGATGGCCAGCACCATCGCGCACACGCTCAGCAGTTTCCGGTGTTTTCTGACGGCTTGCCGCACTTTGTACATTGCACCACCTCCGGCTTTCTGCCTTCATCCTATGAGGGGGCGCGGCGCGGTATGCGCCATTTGGTTTACATAACTTCTAGCGATGCGCAGAAAAACGCCCGCACATGAAACCATGTGCGGGCGCGAACGCTCAAAACAGGCCGGTGATGCGGCCGTCGTCGTCGATGTCGATGTTTTCGGCGGCCGGGACTTTCGGCAGACCGGGCATCGTGAGCACGCTGCCCGTGAGCGCGACGAGAAAGCCCGCCCCGGCGGACATGGTCACGCTGCGCACGGTCACGGTGAAGCCCTCGGGCGCGCCGAGCAGCGACGGGTCGTCCGACAGGCTCGCCTGCGTCTTGGCGATGCACACCGGCAGGCCGCCGAAGCCGAGCGCCTCCAGCTCGCGGAGCTGTTTGCGCGCGGCGGGCAGGATCTCCGCGTCCGCTCCGCCGTAGACCCGGCGCACGACGGCGTCGATCTTTTCCTCGACCGGCGCGTCGAGCTCATAGGCAAAGCGGAAGTGGTTTTCGCTCTCGCACAGGCGCACGACCTCGCGCGCGAGCGCCTCGCCGCCGCGGCCGCCGTCGGCCCAGACGGTGGACAGCACGACGCGGACACCCAGCTGCCCGCACAGCTCCGTCAGCAGCGCGATCTCGCGGTCAGTGTCGGTGGGGAAACGATTGATGGCCACGACGCACGGCAGACCGAACGTGTCGCGGATGCAGCGCACGTGGTGCAGCAGGTTCGGCACGCCGCGGCGCAGTGCGTCGAGGTTCTCCGTGCCGAGTTCGTTCAGCGCCAGACCGCCGTGCATTTTCAGCGCGCGCACCGTCGCCACCACGACGGCGGCGTCCGGCCGCAGTCCGGCAAGCCGGCACTTGATATCCAGGAACTTCTCCGCGCCGAGGTCGGCGCCAAAGCCGGCCTCCGTCACGGCGTAGTCGCAGCGGTGCATGGCCATGCGCGTGGCAAGCACGCTGTTGCACCCGTGCGCGATGTTGGCAAACGGCCCGCCGTGTACGAACGCCGGCGTGCCCTCGAGCGTCTGCACGAGGTTGGGCTTGAGTGCGTCGCGCAGCAGCGCCGCCATCGCGCCCACGGCCTTGAGATCGCGCGCCGTGACGGGGCGGCCGTCATACGTGTAGCCCACGAGGATGCGGCCCAGCCGCGCCTTCAGATCGGCCATGGACTCGGCCAGGCAGAGCACCGCCATGATCTCGCTGGCGACCGTGATGTCGAATCCGTCCTCGCGCGGCACGCCGTTGGCCCTGCCGCCGAGCCCGTCAACAATGCAGCGCAGCTGCCGGTCGTTTATGTCCACGCAGCGCCGCCACGTGACGCGCCGCGGGTCGATGCCGAGGGCGTTACCCTGCTGGATATGGTTGTCGAGCATGGCGGCGAGCAGGTTGTTCGCCGCGCCGATGGCGTGAAAGTCGCCGGTGAAGTGCAGGTCGATGTCCTCCATCGGCACGACCTGCGCGTAGCCGCCGCCGGTCGCGCCGCCCTTGCGTCCGAATACCGGGCCGAGCGACGGCTCGCGCAGCGCAACGGCCGCGTCCTTCCCGATGCGGCGCAGCGCGTCGGCCAGGCCGATGGTCGTGGTCGTCTTGCCCTCGCCGGCGGGCGTGGGCGTGATGGCCGTGACGAGAACCAACTTTCCCTTTCCGCGCGGCGGCTGCCCGAGCACGGACAGCGCCACCTTCGCCTTATAGCGGCCATACGGCTCTATATCAGCATCGTCGATGCCGACGGTGCGTGCAATGTCACAGATCGGCTGCATCGTGCAGCTCTGGGCGATCTCCAGATCGCTTCGATATTCCATGAAACCCCTCCTTCGGATGCGTGTACCTTTTATCATACCTGACGGCGGCGGGTTTGTAAAGCTTGACGCGGGGCAGATTTTCCGCTATCATGGGCCGGATAATGAGGTGATGACCATGCAGTATCTCTGCGCGCCGATGGAGGGCGTGACCGGCGACCTGTTCCGGCAGGCACAGCGGCAGACGTTCCCCGCGGCGGACAGCTACTATACGCCGTTTCTCTCACCGACGGCAAACCGCACGTTTTCCCCGCGTGAGCTGCGCGAGATCGAGCCCGCGCACAATGCGGGCATCCATGTCGTGCCACAGCTCATGGGCCACTGTGCCGAGGATTTTCTCTGGATGGCGGGGCGGCTCGCCGACATGGGCTACGACGAGGTGAATTTTAACCTCGGCTGCCCGTCGAACACCGTTACGGCGAAGAAAAAGGGCGCGGGCCTGCTCACGGAGCCGGATCTGCTGCGGCGGTTTTTCGACGCCGTGTTTGCAGCCTGCCCGCTGCCGGTGTCGGTCAAGACGCGGCTCGGCAAGGCGACAGCGGAGACGTTTCCCGCGCTGCTGGAGCTGTATAACGACTACCCCATCTGTGAGCTGATCGTGCACCCGCGCGTGCAGGCCGACCAGTACCACGGGCACCCGGATCTCGACATGTTCGCCTACGCGCTCGCGCACAGCCGCGCTCCCGTGTGCTACAACGGCGACCTGTTTGACGCCCCGGCCGTGCGCGTGTTTCAGGCGCGGTTCCCGACTGTGGAGCGCGTCATGCTCGGCCGCGGGCTCGCTGCCAACCCCGGTCTCATCGGTCAGCTGCGCACCGGCGCCGTGCCGACGGCGGCACAGTTTCAGGCGTTTCACGACCGGCTTTACGCCGCCACGCGCGCGCGCATCCCCGACCGGCGCGCGCTGCTGTTTCGCATGAAGGAGGCGTGGCGCTATCTCGGCTGCAGCTTTGCGGATGCCGAGCGGCCGCTGCGCCGCATCCGCAAGGCGCAGGATCTCGCAGAGTATGAGAGCGCGGTGCGCCAGCTCTTCGCGTCCTGCCCGGTGCGGGCGGATGCGGGCTATTTTGTCTGATGGCCAAAAAAACACCCCCTCCGCAGGGATACGACCTGCGGAGGGGGTTCCTTTATGTCCCGTGCGCTTCAGGGCATCGGGCAGCCGAGGGGCGTGATGTTGTCCGGCGTGATGTACTTCGTGGGCAGCGTGATCTCCGTCGCGCCGTGGAGGTACAACCACCGCCAGGCCTCGTATTCCCGTCCGTCCACTCTCTGCGCTTTGTCCTCATCGCCGAAGGTAGGGATCTCTTCACCGGAGTAAAGGAAGTAAATGAGGCCGTCCCCGTCCTGATCCAGATCGTCGGGGAAGGGCTCTCCGGAGGCGTAGAACGTGTCCACAAAGCGCTTGTCCCAGCCGTCCACGGCGCCGAAGTGACGGTAGGTGTCGGTCTTGGCGTCGTAGGTGTAGACGTTGTACGGCCAGATGCGGCCGCCCAGGCCCTGATTGTGCGACCAGTTTGCTTCCACGGCGCCGTTGCTGTAAAAGCGCATGTCAACAAATTCGGACAGCTCTTCATGGAGCTCTCCGTTGTCGTAGCCGTAGACCAGCCCCTGACACCAGGCGACGCTGGCGTTTGCCCACAGCACCACAAGCTCCTCGCGGCCGTCGTTGTCCACGTCATAGATGGCGAAGGTGTCATCCTCCGCCTGCTGTGTGCCGGAATAGTCCAGCTTGGAGCCGTCCGGGAGCAGCCCGTGCAGATAAATGTCCCACAGCGCGGCGCCGTATGCCTTGTTTTGCTCTGCCATGTCGGCGGCCGCTGCGCCGTTGGCGTCTGTATCGGCTTTTTTGATGTCCGCCACTTTGTTCGTAGTTTTGTCCTTTGCTTTGTCGGTGTCGGAGTCGGCTTTGCCGCATCCGGCGAGTCCCGCCAGCATGGCAATGCACAGGAGCAGGCAGCTCAGTTTTCTCCACATATCGTGTTTTCTACCTCCCCAAAGATGCTTTTCGTTTTCCGGATCTGATCCATGATTTGAGTGTAACTGGAAAAGAAAGAATTGTCAATCGTTCTATAAAAAGCAGCCCCACAGCGAAACCAAATTTCCGCTGTGGGGCTGCATGATTTTGTATTTGTATAAGTGTTCAGTTCTGGCCGTACCAGTTACCGCCCGGCTGCGGGCCGGGGTTCGGCTGCTGCCAGCCGTTGGGTGCCCGGTCACCCATGCTGCGCGGTAGACTGCGGTAGAACGCGGCGCGCGACACGGTCATATACGGCACGAGCCAGAGATTGCCGATGCCGGCAGTCAGCACGGCCAGCAGTGCCCAGCCGATGAAGCTCAGGTCGAGGCGGAACAGGTCGCCTTTGCGCCCGTCCATGAGCGCCTTGGAGCGCTCAATGGCCTCCGTGGCCTGCATGTTCGGATTTTCGGTCAGGATGTACGTCGCCATGGAGTAGCGGTAGGCGGCGACGATGCCGGGGATGACAAACAGCAGCGACCATGCGAGCACCTTAAGCGTGATGAGCAGGTTGAGCACGAAGGCGTTGCCGAAGATGTCAAAGCCGGAAAACAGGTCCTCGAACCGGGCCTGCTCGCCGTCAACGAGCTTCAGGCAGAAGCGGTTGTGGCCGATGGACACGCTGCCGCCGATGACGAACTGCGCCAGCGAGATGATCCCGGATACGGGGAGAAATACGCGCAGCGCGTGGCGCAGGGCCTCAGGATAATACTGCGTCAGGTCGTCCCCGTTGACCGTGAGGCTGAATGATGGGGTGAAGCTGCTGCTCGTCCCGCCGAGGAGGCTCGCCAGCAGCGTCACGCCCACGGCGAGCCACCAGTAGTTTTTCAGCGCGCGGCGCGCCATGCTGCGGTAGTCGGATGTGGAATACATAAGTGTTCTCCTTTCTACCCGCCCTCACCAGGGCGTGCGTTCCTGCCCGTGCACGAGGTAGGCGTGCTCGGCCAGCTCCGCGAGCGGGCTGTCGCTGCGGGAGTCGGAGTAAAACTCCGCGATCTGCACGTCGGGATACGCCTCATGCAGGCGGCGGACCTTTTCCACGCCGTGACAGTTTTCCCCGTCGGTCTTTCCTGTGTGCTTATCCACGCGCGAGGCCAGCAGCCGCACACCCAGCTTCTGCGCCGGGATGCGCACGAGAAACTCCGGCGATGCGGAGATGATGATGTCGTCCGGGCGCTTCTGCGCGAGGTACCACGGGTTCACGCGGTCGAAATTTTTCGCCCAGAACGCCTCCAGCTCTGCGTCTACATCGGGTACGCGGCGCAGAAAGCCGTACATCCGCTCCTTGAAGGCGGTCTTGCTCACCTTGCCGAGCAGGTAGCCCGGCAGCAGGACGAGCGCGCCCAGCAGCGGCCAGATTACGCCGGGGTGCCGCCGCAGGCACCAGCGCACGAATGCCACCGTGCTGTCCACGGGGAAGATGGTCTTGTCCCAGTCGTATACGTTGACTTTTTCCATAGGGCTCCTCTCAGTACAGGGTGCCGGCCAGCTGCATGTACGCGGCGGCAAAGGCCTCCCGGATGAAGTAATTGATGCGCATGGACGGCAGAGTGGTCTCGGCGGCGATGCCGACGGGCTCTGCCCCCAGTGCCCGCGCCATGCGCTTGGCGCGACAGAGGTGGTATTCGCTCGTCACGATGCCGACACCGTCCGCCGGGGCGTACCCCCGCGCGCGGAGGATGGCGAACGAATTTTCCAGATTCTCGCGCGTGGTGCGCGACTGATCCTCCTGCACGATGCGCGCGCTGTCGATGCCGTGCGCCGTCAGATAGTCGGCCATGGCCTCGGCTTCCGTGATGTCCTCATCCTCGCCCTGACCGCCGGAGACGACGGCCAGCGCGTCCGGGTTCGCGCCCAGATAGTCCAGCGCAGCGTCGAGCCGGTTGCACATTGACAGCGACGGTGTGCTGCCGTTGACGCCCGCGCCGAGCACGATGATCGCGTTCGGGTGGGCGTCCGTGTCCGTGCGCGCGTCGCGCACGACGGGGATCTCAAAGACCGCGAACACGATCAGCCCCGCGCACACGAGCACGCTCAGCACAGTGCGCCCCACGCGGTGCAGCCGCGCCCACAGAAGCACCAGCACGGCGATGCCCCAGAGCGTGTAGCCCAGAAAGTCGTGCCCCGGCATCGCAAAGCGCAGCACGCAGCCCGCGATGACAAGCACGATGGCGAGGATCCAGGATGCTTTGTGTTTCATTCGCACAGCGCCTCCCACGCCTCGTAGAGCGCCTCGAGCTGCGCATTGAGCGCCTGCTTCTGCGCGTCGAGCTCCATGAGCTTCTGATAGTCCGTTGCATTGGCCTCGCTCTCGGCGTCGAGCGCCGCGAGCTGCCCCTCCAGCTTTTCGATCTCGCGCTCCGTGCGCTCGCGTTGGCGCGCGGTGTTCGGGGCGCGTTTCGGCTTCGGCTTCGGCTCCTTTTTGCGCTCGACGGCCTTGGCCGTCTGCTGCAGGGCGGTCTGGCGCGCGCGGTATTCACGGAATTGCTCATAGGTCCCGCGGTAGTCCGTGATCGTGCCGTTTTCGAGCAGCCAGATGCGGGTGGCAAATTTCTCGATGAAGTACCGGTCGTGCGACACGAACAGCAGCGCCTGCGTATAGTCGCTCAGTGCGTCCTCGATCCACTCGCGGCTGGCAATGTCGAGGTGGTTCGTCGGCTCGTCTAGGATGAGGAAGTTGATCTCCCGGCGCATGAGCATGCACAGCCGCAGCCGGGACAGCTCGCCGCCCGAGAGCGCTGACACGGGCTTGAGCACGTCCTCGCCGCAAAATCCGTAGGCGCCGAGCTGGTCGCGTGCCTCCTGCGGCGTGCACTTGCACTCGTAGAGCATCGTGTCGAGCATGGAGCGCTCCGGCACGGCGAAGCGGACGATCTGCGGCAGGTACGCCGTGCGCACGGAGGGCCCGCGCTGCACCCAGCCGGTATCCGGCGTCTCCTCGTTCATGACGAGCTTTAAAAATGTCGTCTTGCCGGCGCCGTTGTCGCCGATGAGGGCGATGCGCTCGCCGCCGGTCACGGTCAGGTCAAGGTCGTGAAAGAGCGTCCGCTCGCCGTAGTGCTTGCTCAGACCCGACATGGTCAGCACGTCGTCGCCGCGAAATTCCTGCGCCGTGAAGTGCACGTTGAGCTTGCGCGCCTCGGTCGGCCGCTCGGTCGTTTCGAGCTTTTCCATGCGCTTTTCGATGGAAAACGCGCGCTTGTGCAGCTTGTCGTTGCCCATGAAGGCCCAGAGGTGCAGCTTTGCCGCCGCCTCCGTGAGCTGCTGGAGCTTTGCCTGATCCTTTTCGTATTTTTTGAGCTGCTCGTCAAAGCGGCGCTGCCGCTCAACGACGTAAAAGCTGTAGTTTCCGCTGTAAAACTCCGCCTGCCCGGACGTGAAGTCGATCGAGCGCTGCACGACGCGGTCGAGGAAATACCGGTCGTGGCTGATGACGAGCACCGTGCCGCGAAAATGCAGCAGATATGTCTCCAGCCACTCGGTCGCGCGCAGGTCGAGGTGGTTCGTCGGCTCGTCGAGCAGGAGAATGTCCGTGTCCTCGAGGATGAGCCGCGCGAGGTTCACGCGCGTTTTCTCCCCGCCGGAGAGACTGTCAAACGGCTGCGCGCGCATCGCGGCCGGAATGTCCAGACCGTTGGCCACGCGGTTGCGCTCGTGCTCCATGTCATACCCGCCGAGACGGCGGAAGTTTTCCGACAGCCGGTCGTACTCCGAGAGCAGGGCGGGGGAGTCGTCCGTCGCCATGCGCGCGGTGAGCTCGTTCATGCGCGCCTCCATGTCGTAGAGCCGCCGGTGCGCCTCGCGCAGCACGTCCTCCGTCGTCCAGCCGTCGGGGTAGACCGGGATCTGTGAGATCAGCCCCAGCCGCCGCCCGGAGGCGATGGACACGGTGCCGGCATCCGGCTGCAGTTCGCCCGAGAGGATGCGGAAAAACGTCGTCTTGCCGCAGCCGTTGCGCCCGAGGATGCCCACGCGTTCACCGGCGTTGACGTCGAATGTGATACCTTTTAATATATCGTTGCCCTGCTCAAAGCCCTTGACGAGCCCGCGGACGGATAGATCGATCATGTGTGACTCCTAAATTACTTGTTCACGGCCGCCTGTAGCACGGTGTTGGCCACGGCGCCCGCATTCGTCAGCCCGCCGCCGGCGTTTTCCACCAGCACGACGAAGGCGTACGGGTGCGCATCGTCGAGCAGAAAGCCTGTGAACCAGGCGTGCGACGTGCCGTCACCCACCTCGGCGGTGCCGGTCTTGGCACAGAGGTTCAGGCCTGGGAAGCGGTTCGTGCCGTAGTGGGCCGAGACGTTGTAGTTCATCATGTCGCGCAGCTTATTGGCGGTCGTGGCGCTGAGCAAGCTCGTGCTCGAGCCGCTGGGCGTGTCGAGCAACAGCGACGGCTCCACGACGCTGCCGCCGTTGGCGATGGCCGAGACGTAGCGCAGCATGGAGTACGGGCAGATGAGGTCCTCGTACTGGCCGATGCCCGACCAGGCGAGGTTTGCGCTGCCGGACGCGCCCTTCGTGAAGCTGCCGGCGAGCGTCGGGATGCCGCTCAGCGACTGCGAATCGAGGAAGCCGAGCTTCTTGGCGTAGCTCTCGATGGTGTCGGCCCCGAGCTCGAGCGAGATCTGCGCGAATGCGCAGTTGCAGGAGTTGGCCAGTGCGTCCTCAAACGTCTGGCTGCCGTGCACGCCCGTGCACTTGACGCTCACGCCGTTGACGTCCAGACTGCCCGCGCAGGAGAAGCGGCGGCTGTCGATGTCCTTGATGTTCTCGATCGCGGCGGCGGAGGTGATGAGCTTGAAGATGGAGCCCGGCGTGAACGAGCCGTTGATGCAGCGGTTGATGTATGCGCCGTCCGGCACGTCGCCGTCATTGTTGGGGTCGATGCTTGGGCCGGAGGCCATGACCAGGATCTCGCCGGTCTTGTAGTTGCTCACGAGCACGGCGCCCTTGCGCCCGGCAAGCGCTTCATAGGCGGTCACGCACAGGCTCGAATCGAGCGTGAGCGCGACGGTGTGCCCATCGGTCGCGTAGGTGCCGGTGATGGGGTTGTAGCCCGAGAGCTGCTTGGAAAATGCCTTGAGCGCGCCGGTGCCGACGTTGCCGGTGTAGTCGCCGACGACCTGATAGCAGGCGGTGCGCACGGCAGCGTCATCGGCGTAGCTGCGCGAGCCGCCGTTGGCCGTCGCGAGCACGACGCCGCTGCGGTCGGTGAGCGTGCCGGTGCTGAGCACACCGCTGGTATAGACGCTGCTGTTGGCGGCGAAGGTCGCCCACTCGGCGCCGTGTTCGATGTAGCGCACGATGTACACGCCGATGCCGCCGAGCACCAGCACGGCGACGAGCAGCGCGCTCATGGCGCGGCGTTTGACTTTGTTCATGCCTGCGCCTCCTTATTTTTACGCGATGGCAGCCGCACCACGAAGCTCGCGCCGCGCCGGGTGTCGGCCGCCTTGATGTAGGCCAGCAGCATCCAGCACGAGAGCATGCTCGACCCGCCCTTGGACACGAACGGGAACGTCACGCCCGTGAACGGCAGGATGTCGAGCGCGCCGAACACGTTGAGCGACATCTGCACGAGCATGAGCGTCACGGTGGCGCAGCCGGCGATGACGTAGTACGACGAGCGGCCCTGGGCCGCGTTTTTGACGGTGAAGATGGCGAGGGCAATGATGGCCAGCATCGCGCACAGCGCCACGATCAGGCCGAGCTCCTCACACAGCATGCCGAACACCATGTCGGTGTTGGCGGCAAAAATGTTTTTCAGCCAGCCGCAGCCCGCGCCCTGGCCGAACAGGCCGCCGGAGGCCGCCGCGCTCAGCGCGCGCGTCTGCTGGTAGCCCGCGCCGGAGACGTCCTCCCACACGTGGCCCCAGGTGGCGAAGCGCTGCGCCACGTGCGGCTTGATGCTCAGCACCAGCGTGCCCGCCATGGCGGCGGACGTCACGGCCAGCAGCACGGTCGCGATGCTGCCCGAGCGCATGAAGGCGATGACGAGGAAGGTCGCAAAGAAGATGAGCGCGGAGCCGAAGTCACCCATCAGGGCGAGCCCGCCCACGCAGATGGCGGAAAAGGCGATGAAGAGCAGGATGCTCTTGCTGCGGAACATCCGGTTGAGCGACGTCGCGCCGACGTAGATGAACGCGACCTTGATCAGCTCTGACGGCTGCAGGGAGAAGCCCGCGATCGTCAGCCAGTTTTTCGCGCCGAACACCTCGCGCGCGGCAAACAGGTTCAGTGCCAGCAGCGCCAGCGAGATGATGGCCGCCGGCCAGCGCAGCGCCTTGACATGGCTCAGATCGCGCAGCCACCAGCCGAGCAGGAAAAACAGCGCAATGCCCACGATGATGAGGATGATCTCCTTGGTCAGATCGTCCGGCGTGCTCGTCGCGCAGATCTCGAGCCCGAGCGTGCAGAGGAAAAACGCGATCGTCTCGACCTCGAAGCCCGAGCGGTCCATCGTGCGCATGAGCACGTAGCAGAACCACTGCGTGAGCGCGAGCGCAGCAAACGACATCAGAATGCCCAGCAGATGTGCGCTGTCGGCCGAGGACACGAACTCCAGCGCCAGCAGCAGCTGAAACACCGTCAGGAAAAACAGCGTGCCGCCGGCGGAGACCTTCCGCCCCGCGATCGTGCGGCGCTGCTCCTGCACGGCACGGCGCTCCTCGCTCATGTCGGCGAATTTGAGCATATGCGTCGAGCAGCGGAGAATGTCGCCGCTGAACACCTGCGTCGGCTCCGTGATCTGTTCGCCGTTGAGGTACACGCCGCCGCTGCGGCTCAGATCGCTGACGGTCCACTCGCCGGCGTCGTTGCGCATGAGCACGGCGTGGACGTTGGCCACGTCGGCATAGGGCAGCGTGATGTCCGCACTGCGGGCGCGGCCGATCAGGCACTCCCAGTGCAGCAGGGGATAGACCTTGCCGTCCGGCGTGACGAGATGGCCCCACGTCTCCGGCTCGGCACGGCCGTAGAACATGGATGCGATGCAGCGGATGAGCACGATGAGCGCGATGACCGGCAGAATGAAGTGTGCGGCCTGCGCGGCATAGGCAGTTACGGCAGACACGGCGTCCGCCTCCTTTCCAAGGCTCCCGCGCGGGGAGCGGTACATTTATAATAAAGCGATAAAAATCAAGCCATTATACCACGGCAAAAATCCATTGACAACCACTGCCGGGCATCCTAAAATGAACGTATGATGAAACAGACGAAATTTTGGGTCCTTTTGTTCGCCGCGCTCGCGATTTTGGGCGGCGGCGCATTTTTGCTGCTGCGCGGCCACGGGCAGATGGGGCAGACGGCCGTCATCCGGGTCGACGGCGAAGTGTATCAGCGCATCGACCTGCGCGCTGTGACCATACCATATGATATAGAGGTGCAGACCGACTGGGGCACGAACACCGTGCACGTCGAGTCCGACGGCGTGTCCGTCACGTATGCCGACTGTCCGGATCTCCTGTGCGTCCAGCAGGGGAAGATCACCACGTCCGCCATCCCGATCGCCTGCGTGCCGCACCACCTGACGGTGCAGATCGAGGGGACGCCATGAAGGGGACAAAGCGTCTGGCCGTCCTGGCCATGTTCACCGCCATCGCGCTGACGATTTTCGTTGCCGAGGCGCAGATCCCGCCCATTGTGCCGATCCCGGGCGTGAAGCTCGGCCTTGCCAATATCGTCACGCTCATCGCCATGGCCCTGCTCGGCCGGCGGCAGGCGGGGGAGATCCTGCTCGTGCGTATCGTGCTCGGCAGCATGTTTACCGGCGGCGTGTCGGCGATGCTCTTCAGCATCGCGGGCGGCGTGTTTGCTTATCTGATCATGTGCCTGACCATCCGCCGCTTTCCGGAGCGGCTGCTCTGGGTCGTGAGCGTGCTGGCTGCCTTCGGGCACAACGCCGGGCAGCTGCTGGTCGCTGTCTGGGTCACGGGCACGCCGTCCATTCTGGTGTATGCGCCCGCGCTCATCGCGGCGAGCGTCATCACCGGGGCGTTCACCGGTGCGGCTGCCATGTATCTCGTGCGCGCACTGCGCAAAACCGGACACTTTCCGCAGACATGAGCCGGCCTTGTCATTTTTCTGTAACATTTTAATGGCCTGTATTTTTAAAATATTCGATATGTTAGAAGCCGCAGTTTTTGGAAAACTGCGGCGTTATTGTGCAGATACGACAAAATGTGCAGAAAAAATATAGTAATATATATCAAAAACGGAAGTGAAAAAATTTCGGAAATGTTAAATCTGTTTTAAGTATTGACTTCCGGCAGGCGGCGCGCTATAATGCATCCGCAATTAAAAGATGGGAAGATTTAGGCTGGTATCAGCCGGTTACACGATCATGTTTCTTCCCGCGCCGGGCCAGTCCGGCGGAGATTTCCGAATGATTTTTGATGCTTATGAATGCTTTTGATAAATCTGTCCAATCGAATACGGAGCAGACGGGGCGCGGCCATGGGTTCGCGCGGATGTTCGACCGTGTGTGTGCGTTCCTCGATGAGCGTGTCGGCGGCGTGTCTGCGCTCGTCGCCGCCTGTCAGAGCGCGGCTGACCGCTTCTGGCACAGCAAGCTGTACTTTCCGGTCTGCTTTCTGATGCTTGCAGTGTTCATGGCGGCCGGCTTCCCCGTTGTGGGCGGCGTGCTGGTCATGTCCACGCTGATTTTCCTGCTGCTGTTCTGTGACGACCTGCTGAGCGTCCTGTTCCCGGTTGTGCTGCTGGCCATGGTGGGCACGGAGTTTTATGACGAGCTCTACAGCCTGCTGCGCTTCTGGTGGATCGGCCTGCTGGCCGCGGCGGCGCTGCTCGTGCACATCGGGGCCTACGCCCGTGCACCGCGCAACGGCGGCTGCCTGCACGGCATGGTGGCCGTGTCGGTCGCGACGCTGCTCGGCGGCCTCGGCTTCATCTCCCGCGAGGAGTACTTCTCGCCCACGGCGCTGTACTATTCCCTCGGTCTCGGTGTGGTGATGCTGCTGGTCTATGTGCTGTGCCGCAGCGAGGCGGACCACGCGCGCGACTATGACGTCGCCGAGCGCATGCTGCAGATCCTCTATGCCGGTGGCCTGTTCACGGGCTTTGTGGTGGCGCTGTTTTATGTGCGCAACCTTCAGGAGTTCCTGCAGAACTTTGCCACGATCTATTTTGAGTACCGCAACTTCAGCGCCACGATGCTGCTCATCGCGCTGCCTGCCGCGGCGTACTTTGTCGCGCATGACCGGCGGCACTTCCTGTCGATCGCGTTTTTGTACTTCATGCTGCTCATGACCGGATCGCGCAGCGGCCTGATCTTCGGCACGACGATGCTGCTGCTGTGCCTGGCTTATGTGTACTACTGCAATCCCGAGCGCCGTGCGGTCTACCGCCGCGTCGGGCTCATCGGCCTGATCCCGGCGGTCGCGCTGCTGATCGCGCTCGTGCCGCGGCTGTTTGCCTCGCGCATGGTCGACGGTGCGCTCATCTCCCCGGATGACAGCCGGTACACGTTTTTCGTTCAGGGTCTGCTGGATTTCGTGAAGAATCCGCTCTTCGGCTGCGGTCTCGGTTCGATGCACAATGCGCCGATCTTCCTCGGCGTGGAGGGCAGCATCGTCTGGTATCACAATCTCATTGCGCAGATCCTCGGCAGCATGGGCCTCGTCGGTGCGGTCGGCTACGGCTGGCTGTTTTATGACCGCGTGCGTCTGCTCTGGCGCAAGCGCAGCCGCACGACGCTGGCGTTCGCGCTGTCCTACTTTGCCATGCTGCTCATTTCCATGACGAACCCGGGCATGTTCTGCCCGATGCCGAACGCGCTGCTCATGGTGGCCATGTTTGTGGTCGTGGAGCGGCAGCCCGATACCGCTGCGGTGCCGGTCAAGGTCGGCTCCGTGCGCACCCCGGAAAGGAGACTGTTCTGATGAAACGTTTTCAGCTTCTTACAACCGCAATTTTTCTGTTCTGCACGCTGTTGATCGCCGGCTGCACCGGCCGCGGCGTTGAGGCGCAGGCGACGCCTACTCCGGAGGCGACGCCGACGGCCACGGCGGACATCCTGTCCGGCATTCAGACCGGTGACAGTGAGGTCAACAAGATCCTGGCCGGCACGTGGGCCTTTGAGCGCACGGACGCCGACAAGAAGGCGGACGACAGCAGCGTCAGCCAGATCCTGCCCGACGCGGATACCGGCGCCAAAGAGGCCGCGGACGTCAAGGATCCCGGCACGATCCGCGAGCTGACGTTCCGTACCAACGGCACGGGTGCTTATACGGACGCCAATGGTACGCCGCTGGCTTTTGAGTTTGCGCTCAACGGCGACAATCTGACGCTCGCGCTTGAAAACGGCACGGTGCAGATGTTCCGCTGCACGCTCGAAAACGGGCTCATGTACCTCACGCCCATGAGCAACAACGGCGCGTATCAGGCCTTCACCGATGTGTTCCGCCAGACGGAGAGCACTTCCGGCGAGGCGGCCAACTGAATCATCCCGGATCATCCTGGCCGGACGCTGTCTGCGTCCGGCCGTTTTGTGTTTTCGCGAGATTTCAGAAAATTTTCAGGATTTCCGGCCCAAAAACCGTGTATAATCAAAAGCATCCCCCCGGGAAAGGAGACCCGACATGTCCCGAAAGACAAGAAAACGCAGCCGCCGGCGGCTGTTGGTCATTGTGGTGCTGCTGGCACTGATCGTGTTCGGTGTGTTTGCGCGTGGCCTGCTCACGAGCGGCAGGACCACGACCGAGCGCGCGCAGCGCGAGCTGGACACCTATGCCGAGAAAAACGACGTCTCGCTTGACGCTTATCCGGATGCGCTCGTGCAGCTCTATGCCCGCAACCCGGACGCGCGCGATTTCGTGCGCGACTACCCGAAGAAGAAGGACCTGACCCCGACGATCGACCTCAGCGGTCTTGCGGGTTCGGAGACCGTGCCACTGCTGCTGCAGTGGGACGAGCGCTGGGGCTACCGCGCATATAACGAGAGCATCATCGGCCTTGCCGGCTGCGGGCCGACGTGCCTGTCCATGGCCACGATCTACCTCACCGGCGACACGACGAAGGACCCGCTCTGGATGTGCCAGTTTGCCGAGCAGCACCAGTTCAACGTGCCCGGCAGCGGCAGCAAGTGGGCGCTTATCTCCGAGGGCGGGCGGATGCTCGGCCTGGACGTGACGCAGATCCCGCTGGACAAGGACCGCATCTACCGCAATCTCGACGTCGGCAATCCGATCATCGTGGTCGTCGGCCCCGGCGACTTCACGACCGACGGGCACTTCCTCGTCCTGACCGGGCACGACGGCGACAAGATCACGCTCAACGACCCGAACAGTACCACAAATTCAGGCAAGAGCTGGGACTATGACACCCTCGCCGGACAGATCCAGAGTCTCTGGGTGCTGCGCCGCGCGGGCTGATAAAAAACAGCGCCATCCAATCGGACGGCGCTGTTTTTGCGCGTTTCCGGGGTTGCGGTGCGCGGGCAGATGGGCGTATAATAGCGGCATCTGAGATTTTTGCGAAAAGAGGTTACAGGATGGAATACCGTCTGGAGCATGATACGATGGGTGAGGTGCGTGTGCCTGCCGACCGTTACTGGGGCGCGCAGACGCAGCGCAGCTTTGAAAATTTCCGCATCGGCACCGAGAAGATCCCGCCGGAGGTCATCCGCGCGTTCGCGGTCGTGAAGCTCGCGGCGGCGCGCGCCAATGCGCAGCTCGGCGTGCTCGACGCCCGCCGCGCCGGCGCCATCGAGACCGCCTGCCACGAGATCCTCGACGGTTCGCTCGACGGCAACTTCCCGCTTGCCGTCTGGCAGACCGGCAGCGGCACGCAGACGAATATGAATGTCAACGAGGTCATTGCCCACCGCGCCAATGAGCTGCTGGGCGAAAACCTCGTGCACCCGAACGACCACGTCAACTGCTCGCAGAGCTCGAACGACACGTTTCCGACGGCCATGCACGTGGCTGCGCGCGTTGCGCTCGAGGAGCAGGTGCTGCCGGCCATCGGCCGCCTGACGGCAACGCTCGACCGCCTGAGCGCGGAGTACCGCGATGTGGTCAAGATCGGCCGCACGCACCTGCAGGACGCCGTGCCGCTCACGCTCGGGCAGGAGATCAGCGGCTGGAGCGCCATGCTCGGCCACGACCGCGACATGATCGTGCAGGCCTGCCGCGCGCTGAGCGAGCTCGCCCTCGGCGGCACGGCCGTCGGCACCGGGCTCAACGCTCCGGCGGCGTTCGGTGACCTGGCGGCAGAGGAGATCTCCGAGCTGCTGGGCTACGCCTTCCTGTCGGCGCCGAACAAGTTCCACGCGCTCACGAGCAAGGACCAGATGGTGTTCGCGCACGGCGCGCTCAAGGCGCTGGCGGCCGACCTCATGAAGATCGCAAACGACGTGCGCTGGCTCGCTTCCGGCCCGCGCTGCGGCATCGGCGAGCTCATCATCCCGGCCAACGAGCCCGGCTCGTCCATCATGCCCGGCAAGGTCAACCCCACGCAGTGCGAGGCCGTCACGATGGTGGCCGTGCAGGTCATGGGCAACGATACGGCTATCGGCATCGCGGCGTCGCAGGGCAACTTCCAGCTCAATGTGTTCCTGCCGGTGACGATCTATAACTTCCTGCAGTCGGCACGTCTGCTTGCCGACGCCATGGATTCGTTCGAGGCCAACTGCGTGCGCGGCATCCGGCCGAATTACGACGTCATTCAGGCGCATCTGGACGCATCGCTCATGCTCGTCACGGCGCTCAACCCGCACATCGGCTATGAAAATGCGGCAAAGATCGCAAAGCACGCCCATGCCACCGGCCAGACGCTCAAGGCTGCGGCGGTGGAGCTCGGCCTGCTCACGGCCGAGGAGTTTGACGCCTGGGTGCGGCCCGAGGATATGGTGCACCCGAAACAGGAGGAGGCCTGACCATGGATTACGCAAAGGAATCGCTCCGGCTGCACGAGCAGTGGGGCGGCAAGATCGAAGTCAACACCCGCGTGCCGGTCTCGACAAAGGATGACCTGTCACTCGCGTATACGCCCGGCGTGGCCCAGCCATGTCTGGAGATCCAGCGCGACCCCGATAAGAGCTACACGCTCACGCGCCGGCACAATCTCTGCGCCGTCATCACGGACGGCTCGGCCGTGCTCGGCCTCGGCGACATCGGGCCCGAGGCGGGCATGCCCGTCATGGAGGGCAAGTGTGTGCTGTTCAAGGCGTTTGCGGACGTAGACGCTTTTCCGCTGTGCATCCGCACGAAGGATGTGGACGAGTTCGTGCGCACGGTGTACCTGCTCTCCGGCAGCTTCGGCGGCATCAATCTGGAGGACATCTCCGCGCCGCGCTGCTTTGAGATCGAGCGCAAGCTCAAGCAGCTGTGCGACATCCCGGTCTTTCACGACGACCAGCACGGCACGGCCATCATCACGCTCGCGGGTCTCACGAACGCGCTGCGTGTGGTCGGCAAGCGCCTTGAGGACGTGAAGATCGTCCTGTCCGGCGCGGGCGCGGCCGCCATCTCCATCTGCAAGCTGCTGCTGCGCGCCGGTGCGCGCGACGTGACGCTCTGCGACCGCATGGGCGCGATCTACGCCGGCCGGCCGGAGAACATGAACTGGATCAAGACCGAGATGGCTGAGGTCACAAACCTCCGCCGTCAGGCCGGCACGCTGGCCGACGTCGTCCGTGACGCGGACGTGTTCATCGGCGTGTCGCAGCCCGGGCTGCTGACCGGCGACATGGTGCGCACCATGCACCGCGATGCCATCGTCTTTGCCTGCGCCAATCCCACGCCGGAGATCTTCCCCGACGAGGCCAAGGCCGCGGGCGCGGCCGTCGTCAGCACCGGCCGCAGCGACTATCCGAACCAGATCAACAACGTGCTGGCCTTCCCGGGCATCTTCCGCGGCGCGTTCGACGTGCGCGCGTCCGATATCAACGAGCCTATGAAGCTCGCCGCCGCGCATGCGCTCTCGGCGCTCATCACGTCCGAAGAGCTGTGCGCCGATTATATCATCCCCAAGGCCTTTGACCCGCGCGTCGGCCCGGCTGTGGCCGCGGCGGTCGCGCAGGCCGCGCGCGAGAGCGGCGTCGCGCGCATCTGATCTTGAATTTTTCCCCCGCAAAGGAGACATCCTATGGATTCCTATGAAAAATCCCTGCAGACGCTGGAGCTGCCGGCTGTGCTGGCGCTGCTGGCGGCGCAGGCCGTGAGCAAGACGGCCCGCGCGCAGGCCATGGCCCTGCGCCCGAGCGGCGACCGCGCCGTGGTGGCGACCCGCCTCGGTGAGACGAGCGCCGCTGCGTCGATGATGGTCGTCAAGGGCAGCCCATCGTTTTCCGGCGTGAAGGACGTGCGCGCGGCGCTGCAGCGCGCGGACATGGGCGGTGCGCTCAACACGCGCGAGCTGCTGGACATCGCGGGCGTGCTGCAGGCGGCGCGCTGCGTGCGCAGCTACGGTACCGGCGAGCGGCAGGACAAGACGAGCATCGACTATCTCTTCAGCGCTCTGCAGGCCAACCGCTTTCTGGAGGAGAAGATCTTCACCTCCATCACCGGTGAGGACGAGATCGCCGACAGCGCGTCGAGCGAGTTGGCGTCCATCCGCCGGCTGATCCGCGCTGCGGGCGCGCGCGTGCACGACGCGCTGCAGAAGATCATCTCCTCGCCGAGCTATGCCAAGGCGCTGCAGGAGCCGATCATCACCATGCGCTCCGAGCGCTACGTGGTGCCGGTCAAGGCGGAGCACAAGGGCGCCGTGCCCGGCCTCGTGCACGACGTGTCGGCCTCCGGTGCGACGCTGTTCATCGAGCCGATGGCCGCCGTGAAGGCGAACAACGAGCTGCGGGAGCTGCGCGCGCGCGAAAAGACGGAGATCGAGCGCATCCTCGCCGAGCTCTCGGCTGAGTGCGCCGCGCACCGGGAGGACATCTCGAGCGACTTTGACGTGCTCGTGCGCCTCGACCTCATTTTTGCCAAGGCGAAGCTTGCCTACCAGCTCGACGCGATCGCGCCGGAGCTGACGGATAAGCAGCTGCAGCTGCGCCGCGCGCGCCACCCGCTCCTGCCGAAGGACACCGCCGTGCCGATTGACGTTTCGCTCGGCGGCGAATTTGACACGCTCGTCATCACCGGCCCGAACACCGGCGGCAAGACCGTTACGCTCAAGACCATCGGCCTGCTCGCCGCGATGACGCAGTGCGGTCTGCATATCCCGTGCGCCGACGGCAGCACCATGCCGGTGTTCGACGAGATCATGGCCGACATCGGCGACGAGCAGAGCATCGAGCAGTCGCTGTCCACGTTCTCGGCGCACATGACAAACATCGTGCGCATCCTCAAGGACTGCGATGACCGGTCGCTGCTGCTGTTCGACGAACTCGGCGCCGGCACGGACCCGGCCGAGGGCGCGGCGCTGGCCATCGCTATCATCGAGCGCGGGCGCAAGTGCGGCGCGCTCATCGCGGCCACGACGCACTATACGGAGCTCAAGGTCTACGCTACCACGCAGCCCGGCGTCATGAACGCCTCGTGTGAGTTTGACGTGGACTCCCTGCGCCCGACGTACCACCTGCTCATCGGCATTCCCGGCAAGTCCAATGCCTTTGCCATTTCCGAGCGGCTGGGCCTGCCGCAGGAGATCATCAACGACGCGCGCAGCCGCGTCAGCACCGAGAGCGCGAGCATGGAGGCCACCATCGAAAAGCTCGAGCAGGTGCGCCAGCTCATGGAGCGCGACCGCGCCGAGGCGGCGTGTCAGCTGCGTGCCGCGGAGGACGCCCGCCGCAAGTCCGAGCGCCTGCAGGCGGAGCTCTCCGTCCGGCTGGAAAAGGCGGACGAGAAGGCCCGCCGCGATGCCGAGCGCATCATCGGCGATGCCCGCCGGACGGCGGACGAGGTGATGCGCGAGCTCGACGCGCTGCGCAAAATGGAAAAGACGGACGCCGACCATCACCGCGCCAACGACGCGCGTGCCGCTCTGCGCCGCAAGCTGAACGTGGCCGAGGACGCCGCCGCCGCCGCGGCGCACCCCCAGACGCAGGAGAAGAAAGTCTCCGCCCGCCAGGTGCGCGTGGGCGACACCGTGCAGCTGCGCAAGATGGGTGACATCAAGGCGACTGTCACAGCCATCTCCGCCGACCGGACGCTGAGCCTGCGCGCGGGCATCATGAACGTGACGGCCAAGGAGCAGGACGTGTATCTGCTCGAAAACGAGAAGCCCGAGGCGCAGAAGTTTGCCGCCGCGCACGCGGCCAGTCTGCGCAATGTGGCCGTCGAGTCGGAGATCGACCTGCGCGGCATGGATACGATGGAGGCCGTCGCCGCGACCGAGCGCTTTCTCGACAACGCCGTCATGGCCAAGCTCGAGAAGGTCACCATCATCCACGGCAAGGGTACCGGTGCGCTGCGCGCCGCCGTGCAGCAATCGCTGCGCAAAAACAGGGCGGTCAAGTCCTACCGTCTCGGCCGCTATGGCGAGGGCGAGAGCGGCGTGACCGTTGTCGAACTGAAATAAAATCGGAAAATACCGGCGAAAAAACGCTGTGCAAAGCAACGAAAAAGTGAAAATCGGTTGACGATGCAGGGCGTTTTTGATAAGATGGGAAAAGCATAATAGTGCATAAGGAGTGGAGAAAATGATCACGAAAGAAGCAGTCATCAACAACCAGGTGGGACTCCATGCACGGCCCGCGACCTTCTTCATCCAGAAGGCAAACGAATTCAAGAGCAGCATCTGGATCGAAAAAGACGAGAGACGCGTCAACGCCAAGAGTCTGCTCGGCGTTTTGTCGCTCGGCATCGTGAAGGGCACGACGGTCACCCTCGTGGCAGACGGCGCCGACGAGCAGGAAGCGATCGATACCCTGACCGCACTGATCAATTCCGATTTTTCCGAGTGATCCCAACAACATGAAACCGAAACAGGGGCGTGTCTTCAGCACGCCCCTGTTTTCCTGACCGCAGGAGCAGGCTTATGGAAAAACTCCGACCCGAACAGCTGCGCGAAAAGGCCAATATGCTCCCGCTGCTGCCGGGCGTGTACATCATGCTCGACGAGCACGGCGAGGTCATCTACATCGGCAAGGCGAAAGCGCTCAAAAACCGCGTCACAAGCTATTTTCGCGGCGAGCACCTGCCAAAGGTGGCGGCCATGGTCGCGCACGTTGCGGATTTCAATGTCATTGTCGTGCAGTCCGAGTTTGAGGCGCTCGTGCTCGAAAACTCGCTCATCAAGCTGCACAAACCCAAGTACAACATTCTGCTCAAGGACGACAAGGGCTACCCCTTCGTGCGCCTGGATGTGACGCAGCCGTACCCGACGTTCTCGCTCGTCAACCGCACGGAGAAGGACGGCGCGAAGTACTTCGGCCCCTACGGCGGCCGGAGCATGACGGCCGAGATCATCGACACCGTGTGCAAGACGCTGCGCCTGCCGACGTGCACGCGCCGCTTTCCGCGCGACATCGGCCGCGCCCGCCCGTGCCTGAATTACCACATGGGCACCTGCGCAGGCTACTGCCTGAAGGACGTTACGCGCGCAGAGTATCTCAAGGCCATCCGCGAGGCGGAGATGATCCTCGACGGCCGCACGGCGGAGCTCACGGCCGAGCTGACCGAGCAGATGCAGGTTGCGGCCGACGCACTGCGGTTTGAATACGCGGCGTCGCTGCGCGACCGGCTGCGCGCCATCCAGGGCCTGCAGAACCACCAGCGCGTCATCGCCACGGCCTATTCCGACACGGACGCCGTCGGCTTTCAGCGCGGGGCCAAGTGCTGCTTTACCGTACTGCACTTTACGGACGGCAATCTCACGGGCAAGGACAAGTCGTTTCTCGACGAGCCGATGGAGCCGGACGGCGAGGCGCTCGCCGCGCTCGTGCAGCAGTATTATGAGGGCCGCGGTACCTACCCGCGCCAGGTGCTGCTGCCGTGCGCGCTCGAGGGGCAGGACGCGCTCGAGTGCCTGCTCACCGAGGCGGCGGGGCACAAGGTCGCGCTTGCCGTGCCGCAGCGCGGCGACAAGTGCCGCCTGACGGAGATGGCGGCGAACAACGCGCGCGAGGAGATCCTCATCGCGACGACGAAGGCGCAGCGCAGCCTCAAAACGCTCGAGTGGCTCCAGCGCGCGCTGGAGCTTGACGCGCCGCCGGAGCGCATCGAGGCGTTTGACATCTCCAACCTCGGCGACACCGGCATTGTGGCCGGCATGACCGTGTTCCAGCACGGGCGGCCGCGCAAGTCGGACTATCGGAAGTTCCGCATCCGCACGACGGACGGGCAGAACGACTACGGCTCCATGCATGAGGCGGTCACGCGCCGCTTTCAGCACTATGTGGACGGCGACCCGGGCTTTTGCCCGCTGCCGGACCTGCTGCTTATCGACGGCGGGGCCGAGCATGCATCCGTCGCGCAGGCGGTGCTCGACGGCTTCGGCCTGACCGTGCCGGTGTTCGGCATGGTCAAGGACGACCGCCATCGCACCCGCGCGCTCATCACGCCCGGCGGGCATGAGATCGGCATTGCCGCCAACCCCGCGGTGTTCGCCTTCATCGGCACCGTCCAGGAGGAGACGCACCGCTTTTCCATCGACTATCAGCGCCGGCTGCGGCGTGAGAGTCTCTCGTCCGAGCTCGATCAGATCCCCGGCGTGGGCGAGAAGCGGCGCAACGCGCTGCTCAAGGCGTTCCGCAGCGTCAAGGCCATCCGCGCGGCTTCGTATGAGGAGCTGTGCGCGGCCGTCCCGGCGGGCGTTGCCCGCGCGGTCTACGACCACTATCACCCGAAAGGAGAACCGCCATGCGCGTGATCACAGGCACGGCCCGCGGCCGCAGGCTGCGCGAGCCGGAGGGGATGGCCACCCGTCCCACGACCGATAATGTCAAGGAATCCATGTTCAACCTCATTCAGTTCGACATCGAGGGCCGGCGCGTGCTCGACCTCTTTGCCGGCACGGGACAGCTTGGCATCGAGGCGCTCAGCCGCGGCGCGCGCAGCGCCGTGTTCGTCGATGAGAGCCGCGCCGCCGTGCAGCTCGTGCGCGCCAATCTCGCGCTCTGCCGCCTGCAGGGCGATGTGGTGCAGGGCGAGTCGCTCGGCTACCTGCGCACGTGCGGAAAATTCGACCTGATCTTTCTCGATCCGCCGTATGATACGGGACTGCTTGACAAAGCGCTTGCAAATGTTGTACAGTTTGACATATTGGCTGAGGGTGGTATAATCGTGTGTGAAAGCCGCCGCGAAAAGGTGCTCCCGCAGCTCCAGCCGCCGTATCACCTGCTCACGGAGCGCAATTACGGCAAGATCAAGCTTACGCTCTACGGAAAGGGAACCCACGCATGAAAACAGCGATTTACCCCGGCAGCTTTGACCCCATTACCCTCGGTCATCTGAACATCATCCGCCGCGCATCCGGTATTTTCGAGCGCGTCGTCGTGTGTATCATGCCCAACGCCGGCAAACTGCACCCCATGTTTACCCGTGAGGAGCGCGTGGCGCTCGCGCGCCGCGTCGTCAGCCGCTTCCCCAATGTGGAGGTGGACACGTTCGACGGCCTGCTCGCCGAATACGCCAAGACCTTCCCGGAGGGGGCGGTCATCGTCAAGGGCCTGCGCGCGAACACGGACTTTGAAAACGAGTTTCAGATGGCGCTCATCAACAAGAAGATCAATCCCGAGCTGGACACCATGTTTCTGACGGCCAGTCAGAAATATACGTTCCTCAGCTCGTCGGTCGTCAAGGAGCTTGCGGGCTACGGCGCGGATCTGACGCCGTTTTTGCCGTACGAGATCATTGACGACGTGCACGAACGCGCGACGCGCGGCGTGTGACCGATTCAGACAATTTTTCACCGGCTACGCCGGAACACGCTTTGGGAGGAAACAAAATGGACAACGAAGTCATGGAACTCATTGACCAGCTTTATACCATGGTGTCGGAGGCATGGGGCGTGCCGCTCGGCAACGAAAAGTGCATCGTCGAGCGCGACCAGGTCCTCGAGATCCTCGATGAGATCAAGACCGCCATGCCGGTGGAGCTTTCCGAGGCAAAGCGTCTGGTCTCCGCCCGCGACGAATTCATCAACAACGCCAAGCGCGAGGCCGAAGGCATCCGCAATCAGGCCGAGGAGCGCGCCCGCGCGCTCGTGGACGATCAGGAGATCGTGCGCATCGCCAAGGCCCGCAGCAACGAAATGCTCGCCTCCACGCAGGCCAAGGCCGACGCGCTGCGCCGCGCCTCGAGCCAGTTCTGTGATGAGGCGCTGCGCCGCACGGAGGAGGCCATCTCTGCCGCGCTCGGCAATGTGCAGCAGGCGCACGCCGCGTTCCAGGGCGTCGCCGGCAGCACGGCTGCACCGGCAGCTGCCGCCGCGCCCGCGCCCAAGCAGCCCGAGATCCGTTTCGAGAGCGAGGAGGCTTCGGAAGACGAAGTCAACTGACTGACGTTTTATGGCACATGCACACCGCTGCCGGCTTGCCCGGCGGCGGTTTTGCGTTTTGCCGAAATTTTTCCCCGCCGGGGGCGCGTTTGGCGCTTTCAGCGGGTATTTTTTCGCACAACGGCGGCACATCTTGTGCCGCCGTTTTCCTTTTTCCGGCGAAAAACGCAAAGGCTTGTGACCGGAAAAAACACAGTCGGATTGACAGAATTGTCGGAAATTGCAAGAAAAAGGCGGGAATTTCTCCTTGCAATTTCCCCGGCCTGCCACTATAATGAGGATTACATGTGGGGCAAAGTGGTTTAAAAAGCACCAAAAGCCCACACACGGGGCGCGAAAGTGCACGATTCCGGAGAAGGGGGGATGCAGCATGACCGGCATCTATCAGCATACGCTCGACGCCAAAGGCCGTCTGTTCATCCCGGCCAAGCTCCGCGAAGAGCTGGGCGACACGTTCTATGTTACCATCTCCTCGGAGAAGTGCTTGTCGGCGTACAGCACGGACAACTGGAAGGTCATGTCTGACAAGGTCAACGCCATGCCCTACGTCAAGCAGAAAAAAATGCGCCCGCTGTTTGCGTTTGCCGCACGCTGCGAGCTCGACGGTCAGGGTCGCATCCTCCTGCCGCAGAATCTGCGCGAGTTTGCCGGCCTGAGCAAGAGCGTCACGGTCGTCGGCAGCAACAATCATGCGGAATTTTGGGACAGTGAACTCTGGAACGAGACGTACCCGGCAGAGACGCTGCCGGAGAACATTGCCGCCGTGATGGAGGAGCTGGATTTCTGATGGACGCCGGACATATCCCCGTGCTGCTGCACGAATGCATCGAGAACCTGAATATCCGCCCCGACGGCATCTACGTGGACGGCACGCTCGGCATGGGCGGCCACTCCGAGCAGATTGCCGGCCGCCTGACGAGCGGAACGCTCGTCGGCATTGACCGCGACGAGACGGCGATCGCGCGCGCCGGTGCGCGGCTGGCCCCGTTTGGAGACCGTGTGCGGCTCGTGCACGGCAACTTCCGCGACACGGCCGCCATTCTTGACCGCCTCGGCATCGACGCCGTGGACGGCATGCTCTTCGACCTCGGCGTTTCCTCGCCGCAGCTCGACGAGACGCAGCGCGGCTTTTCCTATATGCACGACGCGCCGCTCGACATGCGCATGGACGCGACCAGCGGCCTGAGCGCGTGGAACGTCGTCAACGAGTGGCCGGAGAGCGAGCTCAAGCGCATTTTGTATGAATACGGCGAGGAACGCTATGCGCCCCGCATTGCCGGGGCGATCGTGCGCGCCCGGGCGCAGCAGCCGATCGCGACCACGCTGGAGCTGGTCGATGTGATCCGCTCGGCCATGCCGGGCGCGGCGCTGCGCGAAAAACAGCATCCCGCCAAGCGCAGCTTTCAGGCGATCCGCATCGCCGTGAATGACGAACTGGCGGCGGTGCGCGAGATGATGGACACCGCACCCGACAAGCTCCGTGTCGGTGGGCGGCTGTGCGTCATCAGCTTTCATTCCCTCGAGGACCGGATCGTCAAGACCGGCATCGCCCGGCGGGAGCACGGCTGCACCTGCCCGCGTGAGGCGCCGGTGTGCACCTGCGGCTTTGTGCAGACGCTGCGCAGCGTTTCCCGCAAGCCGATCCTGCCCGGCGAGGAAGAACTGGAGTGTAACCCACGCGCCCGCAGCGCGAAACTTCGTGTCGCGGAGCGTGTCTGAGAAAGGAACCGACCATGGCATCTCCTGCTTCGAGAAAACGGAATACCGCGCGCATGGACGGCAACGCGGCGTATGACCTGCGCAGCAATGCGGCCGAGGAGTACCTGTACAGTGCGCCTGTAGATCTGCCGCATGCCCCCCGGACGACGGAAGCCGTCGTCCCGGAGTCCGTTCCGACGCCCAAGCAGGCGATCGCCCCGCTGGCCGTGCTCGGCTTTGCCATCGCCGCCGTGCTGATCATTGTTTCGCTCGTCGCGCGCGTGCAGCTCTCGCAGGCGTCGGCGGAGGTCTCGACGCTCGAGGATCAGTACGCCGAGCTGCAGGAGCAGCAGACGCGCCTGCGCATCGACTATGAGAGCGCGTTCAACCTCACGGAGATCGAGGATTACGCCATTCATGAACTCGGCATGCAGAAGCCGCGCAGCGACCAGCTCTATTACATCAGCAGCAGCGACGCCGCGGACACGGCGGTGGTCCTTGACCAGAGCGCGGCCGAGCCGCTGAGTCTGGCCGACCGCCTCGGTGATTTCTTCTCATCTATTTTGGAATATTTTCGATGAGCCAGCCTGTATGATAGAACTATCCCCGCAGGAACAAGGAGACAGACATGGCGAATGAAACTTCCGGGCGCCGGGACAACCGCGTGCCTTTTCGTGCAAGTACCAAAACACCGAATATCATGATGCTCCGCCGCACACGCTTCCTTTTGATTGTGTGCGGCATCCTTGCATTTGCTGTCCTTGGCATCAAGCTGTTCAATGTCATGATCGTACACCATGACGAGTACGAAAAAATGGCGATCGACCAGCAGGTGCGCGAGACGGAGATCACGGCCTCGCGCGGTGCGATCTATGACACGAACGGCAAGATCCTGGCCATGAATGCCTCGGTCGACACGATCTTCATCAGCCCGGCCGAGATTGCCAAGAACAAAGAGGACCCGCAGCTGATCGCACGCGAACTTTCCGAGATCCTCGACGTCGATTATAACAAGATCCTGGCCATGACGAAAAACACCGACCGCTGGTATGAGGTCGTCAAGCGCAAGGTCGAGCCGGACGTATCGGAAAAGGTGCGCGCGTTCAAAAAAGAGAATAAGCTCATCGGCGTCAAGATCGAGCCGGATACGAAGCGCTATTATCCCTACGGCAGTCTCGCCGCGCACGTCATCGGCTTCGTCGGGCAGGACAACGAGGGCCGCTACGGCCTCGAGCAGCGCTATGACAGCTATCTGACCGGCAGCACCGGCCGCATCATCCGCGCGACGGACAACCGCGGCACGGATATGCTCTTTGTCAACTACGAGGATTACCACGACGAGACGAAGGGCAACGACATGAACCTGACCATCGACGCCACCATCCAGTATTACCTCGAAAAGCACCTGCAGCAGGCGGTCGAGGATTACGACGTGCAAAATGGTGCGGCGGCCATCGCCATGGACCCCAACAGCGGTGCCATCCTCGGCATGGTCTCGCTCGGCAACTTTGACCTCAACAATTATCAGAAGGTCAGCGACAAGGATCAGGAGGCCATCGACGCCGAGACCGACCCCGACAAGAAGGCCGAGCTGCTCTCCGCTGCGCAGACGAAGCAGTGGCGCAACAAGGCCCTGTCGGACACCTATGAGCCCGGCTCGACGTTCAAGATCATCACGCTGGCCATGGCGCTCGAAGAGGGCGTGGTCAATGAAAACTCGTCGTTTTACTGCGGCGGCAGCACGAACGTGCTCGGCCGTACCGATCCCCTCAAGTGCTGGAAGACGACCGGCCACGGCAGTCAGAACCTCACGCAGGCCATCCAGCACTCGTGCAACGTGGCGCTTGTGCAGATCGGCCAGCTCGTCGGCGCGCGCACGTTCTACAAGTACGCCGAGGCGTTCGGTTTCCTGAACCTGACCAGTAACGTGGACAGCAACCTCACAGCCAAGACCGGCATCGACATGTCCGGCGAGAGCGGCAGCATCTGGTGGAGCCAGAACACGTTCTACGATCCGGAGAACCTCTCCCAGCTCGCGGCGGCCTCCTTCGGCCAGACGTTTACGATCACGCCGCTGCAGCTCATCACGGCGGTCAGCGCCTGCGTCAACGGCGGCTATCTCATGAAGCCGTACGTCGTCAAGAGCATCGTCAACGGTGACGGGGAAGCGGTCGTGTCCAATTCGCCGACCGTGGTGCGCCAGGTCGTGAGCGAGCAGACGAGCGCCACCGTGCGCCAGATCCTCGAACAGGTCGTCGGCGACCCCATCGACGGCACCGGCAAGAACGCCTACGTCGCCGGCTACCGCATCGGCGGCAAGACCGGCACGTCGGAAAAGGTTGCGCAGGACGCGGCCGGCGGCGCGAAGGAGTACATCGTCTCGTTCATCGGCTTCGCCCCGGCGGACGACCCGCAGATCGTCATCCTCGTGCTGCTCGACACGCCGAGCAACAGCACCGGCATCTACATCAGCGGCGGCCAGATGGCCGCGCCCACCGTCGGCAAAATGATGGCGGACATCCTGCCGTACCTCGGCGTGGAGCCGTCGTATTCCGAGACGGAAAAGACGCACATGGATAAGACCGTGCCGAACGTGACCGGCCTGTCCGTCGAGCAGGCGAAGGCCGCGCTCGCGGAGCTCGGCCTGCAGGCGCGCGTCTATGGCGACGGCGGCAAGATCACGGCGCAGCTGCCGGGCAGCGGCGCGGTCGTGGCCAACGGCAGCACCATCCTGCTCTATGCCGGCAAGGAGCCCTCGGGCGACAAGGAAGTCATGCCCGACCTGACCAACCTGAGTTATGAGACGGCCCGCGACCGCATGGCCGCGCTGGGCCTGTATATTAAGACCAACAGCTCCATCACGGACACCGCCTCCCAGAAGATCTCCGGGCAGGCTGTGGCCGCCGGGGCCGAGCTCGAACACGGTACGGTCGTGGAGGTCACGCTCGTGACGACCGATTCGGGCATGCTTGGCCGATACTGACGATCAACGGAGGTACCCTTTATGAAACTCAAGCGACTGCTGTCCGTTCTGGACGTGTGCGAATGCACCGCCGATCCGGAGCTGGACATCCGGGACATCAGCTTTGACTCGCGCACCACGCAGCCCGGCGACCTGTTTGCCGCCGTCTGCGGGTATGAGTCCGACGGGCACCGGTTCATCGGCGCAGCCGTCGAGCGCGGCGCGGCCGTCGTGCTCTGCCAGAAGAAGCCGGAGGTCGATATACCGTATATCCTCGTGGCCGACAGCCGTCTTGCGCTCTCGCGCATCTGCTGCGAATTTTTTGATAACCCGTCGCGAGAGCTGACCATGATCGGTGTGACCGGCACGAACGGCAAGACCACCGTCACCACGCTCATCAAGCACATGCTTGAGCAGTGCCTGCATACGAAGGTCGGCCTCATCGGCACGAATGCGAACATCATCGGCGACGAGGTGCTGCACACCGAGCACACCACGCCCGACGCCTATGAGCTGCAAAAGCTCCTGCGCCGGATGGTCGACGCCGGCTGCACGCACGCGGTCATGGAGGTGTCGTCCCACTCGCTGGTGCTGCACCGCGTGGAGGGCATCCGCTTCCGGGTGGGCATCTTCACGAACCTGTCGCAGGACCATTTGGACTTCCACAAGACCATGGAGGCCTACGCCGAGGCCAAGGCGCTGCTGTTCGCGCAGAGCGATGTCGGCATCGTCAATGCTGACGACGAGTGGGCGCACGTCATGATCGAGCGCGCCAAATGCCCGATGCACACCTACTCCGCCAAGCGCAACGACGCCGACCTCGTGGCCAAGGACATCCGCCTGAGCGCGTCGGGTGTGCGCTTCGTCGCGATGCACGGCGATGCGATCGCGCGCATGCGCCTCGGCATCCCCGGCATGTTCTCGGTCTACAACGCGCTGAGCGTCATTGCCTGCGCCTGTGCGCTCGGCATACCGCTTGACGACTGCTCGGCCGCGCTCGACACGGCAAAGCCCGTCAAGGGCCGCGCCGAGGTGCTCGAGACCGACGGGGACTACACCATCCTCATCGACTACGCCGTCACGCCCGACGCTATTGACAACATCCTCACGACGGTGCGCGAGTTTGCGCCCGCGCGGCTCGTGTTCCTCTTTGGCTGCGGCGGCGACCGGGACCGCGGCAAGCGCCCGAAGATGGGCCGCATCGCGGGTCAGAAGGCGGACTTTGTCATCGTCACGAGCGACAACCCGCGCACGGAGGACCCGGAGGCGATCATCGCCGATATTCTCCCCGGCCTCAAGGAGACGCGCACGCCCTACGTCGTGCAGCCCGACCGGCGCGAGGCCATCGCCTACGCGATCGAGAACCACTGCCCCGGCGATGTCATCATCCTCTGCGGCAAGGGCCATGAGGATTACCAGATCATCGGCAAGACGAAAGTGCACATGGACGAGCGCGAGATCGTTGCCGAAATACTCGAGAAGAGGAAGAGAGAGAAATGACACTGAAGCTGATACTGGCGTTCGTCATCGCGTTTGCGGTGTCGGCCGTCGTCGGATTTTTCCTGGTCCCGTATCTCAAACGCATCAAGGCGGGCCAGAGCATCAAGGAAAACGGCCCCACGTGGCATATGTCCAAGCAGGGCACGCCAACCATGGGCGGGCTGATGTTCATCGCCGCGATCGCGGTCGTGTGCCTGTCGGTCGGCTTTGAGTGCATGGCCGAGGGCGAATACGGCCACCTGTTTTGTCTGGCGTTCGCGCTCGTGTTCGGCGCGATCGGCTTTCTGGACGATTATGAAAAGCTCAAGAAAAAGCAGAATCTCGGCCTGACGGCCGGCAAGAAGCTGCTGCTGCAGCTGGCGGCGGCCGTGGCGTTCATTTTCCTCATGCGCCGCTTCGGCTATGTCGCACTCGACAGCCTGTACATCCCGTTCTGGAACAAGACGGTGCCGATCTCCGAGCCGCTGTATGTCATCTTTGCGGCCTTCGTCATCGTCGGCACGGTCAACTCCGTGAACCTCACCGACGGTGTGGACGGCCTCGCCGCGAGCACGACGATGCCGGTGTGCATCTTCTTTGCCGTCATCTCCATCCTCTGGGGCGAACGGTTTTTGTCCCTCGGTGTGTTCGCCTCCGGCATTGCCGGCGGCCTGCTGGGCTTTTTGATCTATAATTTCCACCCGGCGAAGGTGTTCATGGGCGACACGGGTTCGCTCTTTCTCGGCGGCGCGGTCGCGGCGCTGGCCTTTGCCTACGATATGCCGCTCATCCTCGTGACGCTCGGCATCATGTACATCATCGAGGCCCTGTCGGACATCATCCAGGTCGGCTATTTCAAGCTCACGCACGGCAAGCGCGTGTTCAAGATGTCCCCGTTCCACCACCATCTCGAGATGGGCGGCTGGACGGGCCACAAGTGGAAAGAAACGCAGATCGTGGCGCTGTTTGCCGGCGTGACGGTGCTGTTTGCAGTTTTGTCGTTTATCGGCGTGTTCCACCGCTTCGGCGTGTGATGCACGCGCCGCGGTGCAGGGAGGTGCTTGCATGAATATTTCCGATCTGAGACTTCCCGCGCGCCGCTCGGGCGCGGCTGCCGGTCCGCAGCGCGGCAGCTTCGACCTGCCGTTTTTCGTGCTCACGCTGCTGCTGCTGACGATCGGCGTCATCATGGTGCTCTCGTCGAGCTTTGCCCGCGCCTATGCGCAGGGCAAGTCGCCGACGTACTACTTCGTCCGGCAGGCAGGCTTCGCCGTGGCCGGCGTGGTGGGTATGATTTTGTTTTCCCACGTGCGCATGGCGACGTACCGCCGCTGGTCACTCGCGCTGCTGGGCGTGAGCATTTTCCTGCTCACCATCGTCTGGATCCCGCACGTCGGCGTGGTCGGCGGCGGCGCGCGCCGGTGGCTGAGCCTCGGCTTTACGACGTTTCAGCCGTCGGAGATCGCGAAGATCGCGGTCGTGCTGTTTTTCTCGAGTATGATCTGCACATACAAAGACCAGATGCAGACGATCCGCTACGGCGTCGTGCCGTTCATGGTCGTCACGGTCATCATTGTCGGCCTGCTGATGCTCGAGCCGCATCTGTCGGCGTCCATCATCATCATGGCGCTTGCGATCGTGATGATGTTTGTCGGCGGCATCAAGCTCTCGTACCTGCTCGTCGGCATGGGCAGCGCGGGCGCGCTGCTGCTTTTCGCGAGCAAGTTCGTGCCCTATGTGCATAAGCGCATTGTGTCCTGGCGCGACCCGTTTGCCGATACGAGCGCTGCCGGCTATCAAATCGTGCAGTCGCTGTATTCCATCGGCTCGGGCGGCTTTCTCGGCCTCGGCCTTGGCCAGAGCCGGCAGAAGTACCTCTATCTGCCCGAGGAGCACAATGACTACATTTTTTCCATCGTCTGCGAGGAGCTCGGCTATGTCGGCGCCATCGCGATCCTGATCCTGTTCGCGCTGCTTATCTGCCGCGGCTACTGGATCGCCGCGCACTCGCCCGACCGCTACAGCTTTCTCGTCGGCGTCGGCATCACGACGCTGCTGTCGATCCAGGTGTTTCTGAACATCGCGGTCGTCACGAATCTCATCCCCTGCACAGGCATCTCGCTGCCGTTTTTCAGCTACGGCGGCACGGCGCTGCTCATGCAGCTCGGGGAGATGGGCATCATCCTGAGCATCTCGCGCGACATTCCAACGAAAAAAGCGCGCTAGCACCTGATTTTGTAAAGCATATCCGGCAGCCCGCGGCGGCCTTCGGCGCGGACTGCCCGATTTCTGTTATTTGATCCTGGGAGGCATTGCTATGAACTTTCTCTTTACCTGCGGCGGCACCGCAGGCCACATCAACCCCGCGCTCGCGGTCGCGGGCGTCCTGCGCGACCGGATGCCCGACTGCGGCATCCTCTTCGTCGGCGCCAACGGCAAGATGGAGACCGACCTCGTCCCGCGCGCGGGCTACGACATCGTGACCGTGGAGGTCACGAACATCCACCGCAGCCTCAAGCCGTCGGAGATCGCGTATAACTTCCGCTCGCTGCACAATGCGCGGCAGGCGACGAAGGACGCACGCAAGATCATCGAGGACTTTCAGCCCGACATCGCCATCGGCACCGGCGGCTATGTCTGCTACCCCGTGCTCAAGGCGGCGGCGCAGCTCGGCATCCCGACCATCGTGCACGAGTCCAATGCCGTGCCCGGCCTGACGACGAAGATGCTTGCCGGCGCGGTCGACCGCATTCTCGTCGGCTTCGAGGAGAGCAAGCAGCACTACAGCGAGCAGGAAAAGGTCGTCGTCACCGGTACGCCGGTGCGCGGCGCGTTCACGGCCTGCTCCAAGGCGGAGGCCAAGCGCCAGCTCGGGCTCGACCCGGACAAGCCGCTGGTCGTGTCGGTCTGGGGCTCGCTCGGCGCATCGTACATGAACGAGGTCATGACGGCGTTCATCACGCGCGCCGCCGTCACGGATGCGCCGTTCGCACTCATCCATTCGGCTGGGCGCAACGGCTATGAGAAGATGCACACGGCCCTGCTCGAAAAGTGCCCGGCCGATCTCGCCGCGCACGGTATGGACGTGCGGCCGTATATTTACGACATGCCGCTCGTGATGGATGCGGCCGATCTCGTGCTCTGCCGCGCGGGCGCGTCCACGCTCGCGGAGCTCACGTGCATCGGCAAGCCCGCGATCCTCATCCCGTCGCCGAACGTCACGAACAACCATCAGGAGCGCAACGCGCGCGTGCTCGAGCACGCAGGCGGGGCCAAGGTGCTGCTCGAGGGCGCGTTCACGGCGGACGATCTGTATAACCTCGTCAGTGACCTGCTCGCCGACCCTGCACAGCTTGCGCAGATGGCGGAGAACATGCGCGCCGCCGGCGCTGCCGACGCTGCCGAGCGCATTGCCGATCTGGTGCTGAAGCTGGCCGACCGGCACGGAAAATGACAATCTCGCGTTTCTCTGCATAGGATGGCATGAATTTGCTGTGCGGAGGAAAGATTATGAGCATATGGCACATTTACGGCGGAAACAGACTGACCGGGAGCACCCGGGTGCAGGGTGCCAAGAATGCGGTGCTGCCGATCATGGCGGCATCCGTGCTCGCCGGCAGTGAGACGGTTCTGCACAACGTGCCCGACCTGAAGGACGTGACGATCACGCTGCGCATCCTGCGCCATCTCGGCTGCACGGCGGAGCGCGACGGGGACACGGTGCGCATCGATTCCCGCGGCATGAACCGCGACTTTATCCCGCACGATCTCATGCGGGAGCTGCGCTCTTCGGTCATTTTTCTCGGGGCGATCCTCACGCGCTTCGGGACGGCAAGCCTGTCCATGCCGGGCGGGTGCGAGCTTGGCCCGCGGCCTGTGAATCTGCACCTCGACGCACTGCGCGCGCTCGGCGCGGAGGTCACGGAGCGCGGCGGGGACATCGTCTGCAGCGCGCACGAGCTGAAGGGGCGGCGCATCCTGCTGCCGTTTCCGAGCGTCGGCGCGACGGAAAACGCCATGCTGGCCGCCTGCGCGGCGGTGGGGGAGACGGTCATCTGCAACGCCGCGCGCGAGCCGGAGATCCTCGACCTGCAGTGCTACCTGCGCAAGCTGGGCGCGGATATTTCCGGCGCCGGCACGTCGACGGTCACGGTCAGCGGCTTCCGGCCGCAGCCGTTTGTGGAGCACACGATCATGCCGGACCGCATCGTTGCGGCGACGATTTTGTGCGCCGGAGCCGCCTGCGGCGGCGATGTGGAGCTGCAGGGCGTCGACCCGGAGCACTTTTTGACCGTTCTGGACTCGCTTTCCGAGACGGGGTGTGCTATAATCAAAACGGCGTCCACCGTGCGCCTGACATCGACCGGGCGGCTCACGGCACCGCGGCCGGTCGTCACGCAGCCATATCCGGGCTTTCCCACGGATGCGCAGCCGCCGCTCATGGCCGCCTGCCTGAAGGCCGGGGGCACCACGGTGTTCACCGAAAACATCTTCACCAACCGTTATCGTCATGCCGAGGAGTTCCGGCGTCTGGGTGCGGCCGTCAGCATCGAGGGCCGTGTGGCGTATGTTACCGGCGTCGACCGGCTCACCGGCGCGCCGCTCACGGCCAGCGACCTGCGCGGCGGCGCGGCCATGATCGTGGCCGGCCTCTCCGCCGAGGGCGAGACCGAGATCCTCGACAACGGCTATATCAACCGCGGCTATGACCGCTTCGATGCGTGCCTGTCGGCGCTTGGGGCCGACGTGCGCTGTGTCCCGCCGCAGTGAAAGGAATCACCTGCCTATGAAACAATCGAAGCAGCCCGGGCCGCGCCGCGCGCGCCGGCCCCGCCGCCCGTCCGGCGGCCGGGGCAGGTCGCTGCTGCAGCCGCTGATCTTTCTGTTGATCTGCGCGGCGCTCGTCCTGGGCATGAGCGTATTTTTCCGTGTCGCAAAGGTCGAGGTGGTGGGCAACTCCATCTACACGGCCGAGGAGGTCGTCGAGGCCTCCGGCATCGGCACGGGCGACAATCTGTTTTTCATCAACCGCTTCGCGGCCGCCAGCCGCATCTTCAGCAAGCTGCCGTATGTGGACAAAGCGAAGGTCACGCGCGCGCTGCCCAACCGCGTCACCATCACGATCCAGGAGAGCAGCGCCATGGCCTACGTCCAGGCGGACGACGGCTACTGGGTCGTGGACCAGAACTGCAAGCTGCTCAAGTCCGTCACGGAGAGTGAGCTGACCGGTCTTGCCCGGGTCGACGGCATCACGCCGGTCGAGCCGAAGGTCGGCGAGGTGCTCAATGCCGGCGAGGCCGACGCGCCGAAGGTCACGTATCTGGCGGCGATCCTCGGCCAGCTGCTCACGCGCGACATGGCGTCCAAGGTCACGGTCATCGACCTGTCGGATGCGTCCAACCCCGGCTTTACCTATGACGGGCGGTTCACGGTGCGCCTCGGCGCGAATGAAAATGTCGAGTACAAATTTGGCATGCTGCAGAGCGCGGTCTCCCAGCTCACGGACAGCGACGCCGGCACCATCGACCTGTCGATCGACAAACGCGCGCATTTCAGCCCCGGCTGATTGTTCACAAAAAAAGATTGACCTGATAAGGAAAACGATATAAAATGGGAAAGAATAAGAACAAACAGAAGCAAAACCCGCCAAAAAACGGCTCTCAGAGCGCGCACGCGCCGGCTGCCGATACAAATAGAAACAACAGGGAGGAACCGAATATGTCCTTTGCTACCGAGTCCGGTCCGGAAAATGTCGTCACCATCAAGGTCGTTGGCGTCGGCGGGGCCGGCAACAACGTCGTAAACCGCATGGTTAAGTCCGGCACTCAGGGAATTGAGTACGTGGCTGTCAATACAGATAAGCAGGCTCTGGCCGTCTCCAGCGCAGATCAGAAGATTCAGATCGGCGAGAAGCTGACCCATGGTCAGGGCGCCGGCAGCGATCCCGACGTCGGCAAGCGCAGCGCCGAGGAGAGCCGCAACAACATCGCCAAGAGCCTGGAGAATGCGGACATGGTCTTCATCACCGCCGGCATGGGCGGCGGCACCGGCACGGGCGCAGCGCCCACGATCGCGGACATTGCCCGCGAGGCCGGCATCCTGACCGTCGGCGTCGTCACCAAGCCCTTCAAGTTCGAGGGCAAGCGCCGCATGGATCAGGCCATGGTCGGCATCAACGAGCTGCTGGGCAAGGTGGACTCCCTGCTCATCATCCCGAACGACCGGCTGAAGTTCGCCACCGACCAGAAGGTCACGCTGGCAAACGCCTTCGAGATCGCGGACGATGTCCTGCGTCAGGCCGTCGTGAGCATCTCGGATCTGATCAAGAACACCGGCTTCATCAACCTCGACTTTGCGGACGTCACCTGCGTCATGAAGGACGCCGGATTCGCCCACATGGGCGTCGGCCGTGCCGCCGGCAAGGGCAAGGCGGAGGACGCTGCCCGCATGGCCGTGGCCAGCCCCCTCATGGAGACGTCCATCAACGGCGCGCGCGGCGTGCTCATCAACATCACCGGCTCCGAGGATATGGGCCTGGAGGATGTCGAGACGGCTGCAAACCTCGTCCAGGAGGCTGCGCACCCGGATGCCAACATCATCTTCGGCGCGAGCTTCGATCCCTCGCTCGACGACGAGATCCGTGTGTCCGTCATCGCCACCGGCTTTGACGAGCCGGGCAAGGCGCAGACCGAGCAGGCTGCTGCCGCTCCGGCTTCGGCTCCCGCCACCGGCCTCTACACGGCCGCGGCGACTGCCGCCAAGACTGCCGTGCCGGCTGCCCCGGCCGCTCCGGCTGCTCCGGCCCCGGCCGCTGCCCCGGCTGCGGACACTGCCGCCCCCGCGGAGGAAGACCCGTTTGACAGCATCTTCAAGATCTTCAATTCCAAGTAATTCGACATATTTTGATAAAAACCGCCTTCGCTCCCGTGAAGGCGGTTTTTGCATTCCACCGGAGGAGGCAGCCGCTTGAAAAACTGGCGCATTACCCGAGTTCTGATGTCCATGGCGGACACGTTTCTCGCCCGGCGCGTGACGCGTTCGGCGGCCGAGCTCGCCTACTACATGGTCATGGCGCTGTTCCCGGCCATTATCTGCATGTACGACCTGCTCGCGCTCATCCTGCGTGACCCGACTGCCGTGCTGCGCATCGTCGAGACGCTTGTGCTCCCGCGCGAGACGCAGGCGCTCGTGTCGGAGTTTCTGACCTACGTGTCCGGCAATACGAGCGAGGTCATGTTCTTTGCCGCCCTGCTGGTCATGATCACGAGCGCATCGGCCGCTTTTCGCGCCATGGCCGCCATCGTCGGCGAGATCCACGGCGCCAAGCGCTTCGGCATTGTGCGCAGTACGATCGTGAGCGTGATTTTTTCCGTGGCGTTTTTGCTGGTGCTGTACCTGTGCGTGCTGCTCATGCTGACAGGCAAGCACTTTCTGCTCTGGCTCGATGCGCTGCTGCCGCATGTGAGCATCGTCTGGTCGTGGACGTGGCTGCGGTTTTTGATCCTGTTTGCCATCCTGCTGATGATGATCCTGATCCTCTACCGGCTCACCACGCCGCGCCGGCCGCAGCACCGGGTGCTCCCGGGCGCGGTGTTTTCCGCCGTGGCGATCGTGTGCATGAGTATCCTGCTGTCGTGGCTGATCGGCCGCAGCACAAAATATTCACTTGTGTATGGATCTCTCGCCTCGGTCGTGATCCTGCTGTTCTGGTTTCAGGCCTTCGGATTGCTGCTCATTTTGGGCGTGGTGCTTAATCACGCGCTTGAGATGACGGCGCCGCCGGATACGGAGACGTAAATTCTGCGTGAAAGGACGCAAATTGTGGTAAATCGCTTTACAAACCGTTTTTTTTCACGTAAACTATTTCTTTAAGAAGATCGCGCGGCCCGGAAACGGATTTTTTGAGAAGAAAATTTGCGGAAAATTGTTTTTTATGCATTAAATTTCGTTTTCGGGCATTATTCTCATGTGGGGTAATCAAATATGCGAAATGACGACAAGCACGTCTCCGGTATATGTGCGGCCGATGGCCGACCGCCGGATGATGCGCTCATCCTGCGCATAGCGCGGGGTGACACCGCTGCGCTGGAAACGCTGTATCGCCAGACGTCCGCTTCCATTTACGGCTTTGCGCTGTCCATCCTTCGGGATCCGACGGCGGCTGAGGATGTGATGCAGGATACGTTTGTGAGCGTGATGCAGTCGGCACCGGGCTATCAGCCGTCGGGCAAACCGATGGCGTGGCTGCTGACGATTGCGCGCAACCTGGCGTTGATGCGCCTGCGCAAGGCGGAAAACAAAAACCTGTCTTTTGATGAGCTGTTTCATGTGGAAGATACGCATGATGCCTATCAGGTGACAGAGAATCATATGGTGCTTGAGAAAGTGTTACATACACTCACAGACAGCGAGCGGCAGATCGTGATGCTGCATGCGCTGTCCGGGCTTAAGCACAGAGAAGTTGCTGACCTGCTGGGGATCCCGCAGGCAACAGCCATTTCTCGCTATAACCGTGCGCTTGGAAAGCTGCGCAATTCGATGGGAGGTGACGATCTTGACCGATAAGGAATTGCTGGAACAGCTGCGGACCGAGGTCGTTGCCGAGACGCCGGATTGCTGGAGCGCCATCTTGGCGCGTGTGCAGGCCCCGGCGCAGCAGCCGGAGGAGGAGAAGGTCGTCCCGATGCCGGAGCGCGGACGTCGCCGCGGCGCGTGGAAGCGCTGGGTCGCAGCGGCGGCGGTGTTCTTCTTGGCCGTGCTCGGCGGTGGGCTGTATGCCACGCAGGTGCCCGGAGGCGTCGCTACGCTCGATGCCAACCCCAGCATCGAGCTGACGGTCAACAAGCTCGGCCGGGTCCTGTCCGCACGCGCGTGCAACCCGGACGCCCAGTTTGTGCTCGACGATCTGGAGCTGCGCAATCAGCCCCTGCAGACGGCGGCGGACGAGATCGTCGCCGCAATGCAGACAGATGGCTATCTATCGGCAGATACGAACTCCGTCCTCGTGACGGTCGAGGCCGGCAAGGGCGATGCGCGTCTGCGCGACCGGCTGGCTGCGGCCGTGGAAAGCGCCCAGACGGATTGCGGCATGGACCCTGCGGTCCTTGCTCAGGTGCTGGAGGTGAATCCGGAGCTGGAGGCTTATGCCTCTGCCGCGGGTGTCAGCGCCGGCAAGGCGATGCTGATCCGGCAGATCAGCGACCAGGTGCAGGACCTTTCCGGCGAGGAGCTGGTCAGCCTGCCGATCAACGATCTGAACATTCTGGCGGCCTCCAATGACGTGGCGTTTGCCGGCATGGAGTCGATCGGTGCTGCCAGCACCGGCGCCTACATTCCGTATAACGAGGCGCTGCAGGCGGCGCTCGAACGCTGCGGCCTGACTGCGGACGATGTCACGCAGGCCAGCATGCGCTTCACGCTCATCGACGGGGAAATGGTCATGGAGTTCGCACTCACGGACGGCGAGCGGCACTATGTGTGCAGCGTCGATGCCGAGACGGCGGAGGTCTGCCGCCTGACGGGTGACGAGCCGAAGCAGCCGGAGGAAACGGAGATCATTCCGGTGCCGCCGACGGTTCAGCCAAATCCGAACCTGCCTGTGACACCCACACCGACACCGACGCCTACTCCGACGCCTACTCCGACGCCCACACCGACGCCGACGCCTACTCCGACGCCGACGCCTACCCCGACGCCGACGCCGACACCGACGCCTACTCCGACACCGACGCCCACTCCGACGCCGACCCCGCCTGCGGGCCCGGTCACACAGGAGCAGGCGCTGAAGATCGCCATTGCGGCGGCCGGAATCTCGGAGCGCGATCTTGCCGCGTGGGATGTCCAGCTCGACGAGAGCGGTGCGCAGCCGGTTTACCGCGTGACGCTCACGACGGTGTACTACTTCCACCCGCATTATGTCGTGATCGTCGATCAGCAGACCGGCGCGGTCCTCTCGGTGGACAAAACGCCAACCTTGTAATTACGCAAAAGGACGCCCGTTCGGGCGTCCTTTGTGATAGAAAGCAGAATAAACGCATCCCCCCGCCGGGCAGGCGGAGGGATGCGTTGCTTTCCGTCAATTCATGAATTTTTCGATCGCCTGATTCAGCTCGTCGATGGCCTGCTGGTCGCCGGTCTCCACGGCATCGGCCAGACAGTGATCGATGTGGTCCTTCAGGATGATCTTTGCGGTGTTGTTGAGCGCCGAGCGCACGGCCGCAAGCTGGATGAGCACCTCGGCGCAGTCGCGTCCGTCCTCTACCATGCGCTTGACCGACTCCAGGTGGCCGATCGCACGGGCCAGGCGATTGATGACCGCCTTGGTCTGCGTGTGGGTGTGCGGGTGCGCGTGTGTGTGCCCCTCGCCGCTGTGGCAGTGGGTGATGACGTTGCCGTTTTCGTCCACGTGCGTGTGCACCAGCGTGTTGGGATCCTGTTCCGCCATGGTATCATCTCCTGTCATTTCGCCGCAATTTTACCGTGTTTCGCGCCCCTTGTCAATGCAAACACGGCTTTGGACGGTCAGTAACCGTCGGCCTGCAGCGCGGCACGCAGCTTTTCAATGGCCTTTTTCTCAATGCGCGAGACGTACGACCGGCTGATGCCGCAGCGCTGCGCGGTCTCGCGCTGCGTCAGTGCCTCGCCGCCGCCGATGGCGTAGCGCAGGCGGATGATCTCCGCCTCGCGCGCATCGAGCACGTTGTCGATGCAGCGCCGCAGCGCCCGGCTGACTTCGTCCGCCTGGAGATGTTCATCCATGTCGTCATCCTCGGAAAGAATGTCAATCAGCGACAGGCTGTTGCCGTCACCGTCCGTGTCGAGCACGTCCGAGAGCAGCATTTCCGATGCGTTCTTGCGCGTGCTGCGAAAATACATCAGGATCTCGTTTTCGGCGCATTTGCTGGCATACGTCGCCAGCCGCACGCCTTTGTCGGGCCGGTAGGTATTGATGCCCTTGATGAGCCCGATCGTGCCGATGGAGATCAGGTCGTCCGTGTCGTCGTAGTGCGTGTAGTATTTTTTGATGATGTGCGCCACCAGCCGCAGGTTGCGCTCAATGAGCACGTTGCGCGCCTCCAGGTCGCCCTGCAGCCAGGCGTCGAGATATTTGCGCTCCTCGGCCTCGCTCAGCGGGCGCGGGAAGGAGCCGCCGGGGGTCAGGCGCAGCATCAGAAATGCACTGCTCATCATCAGCATCAGGGTACTGTACAGCATTTTCAGCCCTCCGTTTCTGCCTGAGGCTATTCTATTCGGCGGCTGCAAGTACACTTGCCTGTCACACAATTTTCCGGATGTGCGCAAATGTTACGCAACATTGTGTTGACTATTGGATAAAAAATGACGGCCCGACCAAGAAAATTACACGTTATACTTGACAAAATCACCAAAAAGCGTTAATCTTTGAACAGGAGGCCATTCCAGATTGAAAAATGGCCGATGTGCTCAAAATTGAAAGGAGAACATATCATGGATTACAAAACGCTGAGTGTTAAGACGTTTATCGAGGACATGAACGGCAAGGAGATCATGATGAAGACGGTTCCGTCCCTCACCAAGTACCCCCTGAAGCTCTTCTACAAGAAGACCGTCGGCGATATCGTCAATCTCGTTCGTAGCAAGAAGCTCGTTCCGGAAGATGCCATCCAGGCTTTCATCAAGGACGTCGAGGCACTCTAAGTTATCTCATATGCAGCAGATCCCCTGCCAGCCGGCAGGGGATCGTTTTTTGCCCGATTTGGTTTACATAACTTTTGGCTTGCATAAAAAGCGAAAAAAGCGGATTGACAATTTGTTTGACTTGTGGCACAAAGTAAGAAAAGTAATACGATTCTTACAGGAGGCGGATCGCATAGAATCCATGCAGGACAAATTCATGACCACGGTGCGCATCGGCCCGAAGGGGCAGATCGTGATCCCGAAGGAGGTGCGCGCGATGTTCGGCCTCGAGCCGGGGGATTCGCTCATCCTGCTGGCGGACCGTGAGCGCGGTATCGCGCTGCAGAGCAGCAGCTACTATGATTCTTTCGTGCGCGCGGTATTCGATCAGGGTGCGAAAGCGGCGGCGCCCGGCGTGCCCGAGGCGGAGACGCAGGTGTTTGCCTCCGCGCTGGAGCAGGAGCTGAAAAGGGGGGACGGCGAGTGAACATTCTGGAAGTGGAGGGCCTGTGCAAGACCTATCCGGCGTTTGAGCTGCGCGACGTGTCGTTTGCGGTGGCGCCGGGGACCATCATGGGCTTCATCGGCCGCAACGGCGCCGGCAAGAGCACGACCATCAAGGCCATGCTCAACCTCGTGCATCCGGACAGCGGCCGCGTGACCATGTTCGGCCAGGATTTTTACGCCAATGAGCCTGCCTGCAAGTAGCAGCTCGGCGTGGTGCTCGGCGGCGTGGACTTTTACCCGAATAAAAAGCTGCGCAGCATCACGAACGTGACGCGCACGTTTTACGACCGCTGGGACGAGAACAAATACCGGCACTACCTGCAGCTGTTCGCGCTCGACGAGACGAAGAAAGTTTCGCAGCTCTCGTCCGGCATGCGCGTGAAGTACATGCTCGCGCTCGCGCTCTCGCACGATGCGCGCCTGCTCATCCTCGACGAGCCGACGAGCGGGCTCGACCCCGTGTCGCGCGACGAGCTCATGGAACTGTTTCGCGGTGTGGTCAAAAGTGGCGAGCGCAGCATCCTGTTTTCGACGCACATCACGTCCGATCTCGAAAAGTGCGCCTCACACATCACGATGATCAAAGACGGGCAGATCCTGTGCAGCGACACGCGCGACGGTTTCCTCGCGCGCTACCGCGCGCAGTTCGGCGACGGGCAGATGTCGCTCGAGGATATTCTTGTGCGCGTGGAAAGGAGAAGCTATGACAGCGAAGATTTTCTCTAAGGACCTGCGCCTCGCGGCGCACCCGATGATGTACGTGTTCGCGCTTTTCGGCGTCATGCTCATCATCCCGAACTATCCGTACACAGTCGTGTTTTTCTACGGCCTGCTCGGCATTTTCTTCACGTTCCTCAACGGCCGTGAGAATAAGGACGTCTATTACTGCGCCGTGCTGCCGGTCACGAAGCGCGACCAGGTGCGCGCCCGCGCCTGGCTCGTCGTGGCGGTGGAGCTGGCGGAGCTCGTGATCGCAATCCCGTTCGCGTTCCTCTCCGCGCGCATCAACCCCAACGGCACGAATCTCGCCGGCATCGATGCAAATGTCGCGCTCTTCGGCTGTGTGCTGCTGATCTACGGCGTGTTCAACGTCGTGTTCCTGCCCGTATTTTATAAGACGGCCATCCGCGCCGGGCGGGCGTTTCTGCTCGCGGTCATCCCGATGACGGTGCTCATGGTGCTCGTCGAGGCGCTGTCCCATTTCCCGGTCGTCGGGCCGTATCTGGATGCGACCGACGCGGCCGGTCAGGTGCGGCAGCTGCCGGTGCTGGCCGTGGGGCTGGCGGCGTTTGCGCTGCTGTCGTGGCTGGCGTACCGGAAGGCGGCCAAAAACTACGAGCGGGTCGATCTGTGACGGGGACTTGCCGGAACGCAAAAAATATGTTATCCTGAAAAGCAGCTCACACGAGCTGCTTTTCATTTTTGTCCGGGAGGGATCTGCATGAAGAACAAACGTCTCTGGCTGTCGGTGGCGCTGACGGTTTTGGTCGTCGTGTGCGCCATGCTCATCCTCTCGCGCGTCAATGAGGCGCGCAGCAACGCCGCGCCCGCTGCGCCGACGGATCTCATCCTCCCGCCGGACATCCAGACGACGGCGAAGCCGGATACCAAGAAGTACGACGACCTGCCGGATGTGGATATTTCCTCCTGGGAGTATCTCATCGCGAGCCAGGCGCATAATATCAGCGACTATGTTCCAGACGTGAGCAAGATCAGCGGTTCGCAGTCCACGTTCGATTCCCGCGCCGTCGATGCGCTCGACGCGCTGCTCAAAGCGGCGAAGGACGCCGGCTGGAACCCGTATATCTACTGCGCCTACCGCCCGTACCTCACGCAGAAGCAGCAGTACGAGGATCAGGTCAGCGAAAACATGCGCAAGGGCGATACCCGCGACGAGGCAGAGACCGCCGCCGCGCGCGTCGCCGCGCCCCCCGGCACGAGCGACCATCAGACCGGCCTCGGCGCGGACATCGTCGACCAGTACTACTCCTCGCTGAGCGTGGACACGGTCAACGCGCGCTTTCTGAGCTGGCTTGCCGACAACTGCGCGGACTACGGTTTCGTCATCCGCTACCCGTCGGACAAGGTCAGCATCACCGGGCGCAACGAGCCGTGGCACGTGCGCTATGTCGGTGACGCGGCAGCGCGGTTCATGACCGAGCACAACCTCTGCCTGGAGGAATTCGTGGCGCTGTACCAGTAAGTGTTCGCCAGCGCAAAAAAAGGCTTGCATTGTCCGGCATGGGATGGTATGATATTGCCGTACGAAGGAAGCAGGATTTGACAGAGTGGGCACCCGCCCACTCTTTTTCTTGAGGTCTTTCAAAGTGTCAGAAAATGGAATGGTGATCTATGAGTAAATTGACAGACGCCGTCCTGGCGCTGGCTGAGCCTGTGGCCGCGCAGCAGGGGTGTGAGATCTGGGACGTGGAGTACGTCAAGGAAGCGGGCAGCCGCTACCTGCGTGTGTATATCGACAAGCCGGACGGTGTGTCGATCCAGGACTGCGAGGATTTCAGCCGCGCGCTCGATCCGATCCTCGACGAGGCCGACCCCATTCCCGACAGCTATATTTTCGAGGTGTCGTCCGCGGGGGCGGAGCGGCAGCTCAAGCGCCCGGGCGATTTCGCGCGCTTTCTCGGCGCGCAGGTCGAGGTGCGGCTCTACCAGCCGGCCGACGGCAGCAAGGTGCACATCGGCACGCTCGAGCAGTATGACAACGGGGATGTGACCGTCTCCGACGGCAAAAACAGCCGTGTCTTTCAAAAATCCGCCATCGCACAGGTGCGCCTGCACCTGACCATATAAGGAAAGGGAATTCGACCATGAACGCAGAATTTTTTGACGCAGTTGCAGATATCGAAAAAGAAAAAGGTATTCCGCGCGAATATATGTATGAGAAGATCCGTCAGGCCATGCTGACGGCGTTCCGCAAGGACACGCCCGACTGCGAGGACAACGTGGAGGTCATTCTCGACGAGGACAAGAAGAAGATCGAGATGGTCGTCAAGAAGACGGTCGTCGCGCGCGTCATCGACCCGTATGTCGAGATCAGCGAGGAAGCGGCGCACCGCATCAGCAAGCGCGCCAAGATCGGTGACGTGGTCAGTGTCCCGGTCGAGACCAAGCAGTTCGGCCGCATCGCGGCGCAGGCTGCAAAGCAAGTCATCATTCAGGGCATCCGCGAGGCGGAGCGCGGCATGATCTATGAGGAGTTCAACTCCAAGGAGCACGAGATCCTCACCGGCGTCGTCAATAAGATCGACCCGCGCACCGGCTGCGCGTTTTTGAAGATCAGCTCCAACTCGGACTATACCGAGGCCATGCTCGCCCCGGCGGAGTGCATCCGCGGCGAGGTGCTGCATGAGGGCGACCGCATCAAGGTCTACGTGGTCGAGGTGCGCAACAGCACGCGCGGCCCGCAGGTGCTCATCAGCCGGACGCATCCGGGCCTGGTCAAGCGCCTGTTTGAGCTCGAGGTGCCGGAGATCTTCGACGGCACGGTCGAGATCAAGTCCATCGCCCGCGAGGCCGGCAGCCGCACGAAGATGGCCGTCTGGGCGGAGGATCCGGTCATCGACCCGATCGGTGCGTGCGTCGGTCCGAAGGGCGGCCGTGTCGCGAGCGTCGTCAACGAGCTCGGCGGCGAGAAGATCGACATCGTCAAGTACAGCGAGGTGCCGGAGGAATTCATCGCGGCCGCGCTGGCGCCGTCCGAGGTGCTGGAAGTGACCCTGCTCGACGAGGGCAAGAGCTGCCGCGTCATCGTGCCGGATAACCAGCTGTCGCTCGCCATCGGCAAGGAAGGGCAGAATGCCCGCCTGGCCGCAAAGCTCACCGGCTATAAGATCGACATCAAGCCCGAGAGCGAGGCGTAAACCGAAAGGAGGCAGTCAACCATGCCCAAGTCCATTCCCCAGCGGCAGTGCGTCGGCTGCCGTGAAAAGAAGCCCAAGCCGGAGCTCATCCGGGTGGTGCGCGCACCCGACGGGGCCATTTCGCTCGACGCGCGCGGCAAGGCGGCGGGCCGCGGCGCGTATCTGTGCCCGAACCCCGCGTGCCTGAAAAAGGCGCAGAAGAACCGCGCGCTCGAGCGCGCGTTCGACGTGCCCATCCCGGCGGAGATCTATGAGCAGCTCGCAGCGGAACTGGAGGTGCTCGGCGACGGATAAAGCAGCCAACTATCTCGGCCTCATGCGCAAGGCCGGGCGCATCGCGCTCGGGGAGCATGACGCCGGAGCGGCGGCGCGCGCCGGAAAGGCGTGCCTGCTGCTGCTGGCGCAGGACGCATCGGACAATGCGCGCAAGCGCGCCGAGGGCTTTGCCCATGCGGCGCAGGCGCCGCTGCTGCGCCTGCCGTACACGAAGCAGGCGCTGTCCGACCGGCTCGGCAAGACCGGCTGCGCCATCGCAGCGGTCACCGATCCGGGCCTGGCGAAGGCCTTCGTGTCAGCGCTGGCGCAGGCGGATCCGGAGCAATACAGCAACACGGCGGCAGCACTTGCCGCACAGACGAGAACAGACAAGGGCGCGGCGCAGACAAGCGGCGGGCGCAACGGCAAGAGGAGGAAACAAGTATGAGCGGATTGATTAAATACAGAGTGCATGAGGTGGCGAAGGATTTCAACATGACCTCGAAGGAGATCACGCAGATCCTGACGGATTATGCCACCACTCCGAAAAATCATATGCAGGTGCTGGAGGACGACGAGCTCAACGACATCTTTGAGTATCTCACGCAGCACCATCAGGTGGCCAGCCTGGAGGAGCTCTACAAAGTGCCGGACCAGCCGAAGGCCAAGCCGCAGGCGACTCCGGCTGCGCAGGGCAATGCACCGAAGGCCGGTGCCGCGCCCGCAAAGCAGCCGCAGCAGGCATCTCAGCCGCAGCAGCCGCCGAAGCCCAAGAAGGACGACAAGCCGCACCAGCCGCGTCAGGTGGCCGAGCGCCGCGTTGTCGATACCCGCGGCGCGACGACGAACCTGTCCAAGTACGACCAGCGTCTGGACGATCTCGTGCCCGAGCGTGCGCAGAACAAGCGCGGCGGCAAGCAGAAGATCCAGAACCGCAACCGTCAGCGCCCGCAAAACCCCGCCGCCGGCGCCAAGCGCCGTCAGGAGGAGCGCGACAAGATGCAGAAGCTGCAGCTCGAGATCGCGAAAAAGCAGCAGCTCAAGGTGCAGATCCCGGACACGATCTCTGTCGGCGAGCTCGCGTCCCGCATGAAGAAGACCGGCGCGGAAGTCGTGCGCCGTCTTGTGAAGATGGGCGTCATGGCGTCGCTGTCCGATACCATTGATTACGATACCGCCGCACTCGTGGCCATGGAGCTCGGCTGCAAGGTCGAGCATGAGGTCATCGTGACGGTCGAAGAGCGCCTGATCGACGACCGCGAGGACAGCGAGGACGAACTCGTCCCGCGCGCCCCGGTCGTGGTGGTCATGGGCCACGTCGACCATGGCAAGACCAGCCTGCTCGACCGCATCCGCCGCACGAACGTCGCGGCCGGTGAGGCCGGCGGCATCACGCAGCACATCGGCGCTTACCGCGTCATGGTCGACGGCAAGCCTGTCACCTTCCTCGACACGCCGGGCCATGAGGCATTCACGTCCATGCGCGCCCGCGGCGCCATGGTCACGGATATCGCCATCCTCGTCGTCGCGGCCGATGACGGCATCATGCCGCAGACGATCGAGTCGATCAACCATGCCAAAGCTGCCGGTGTCCCGCTGGTCGTGGCCATCAACAAGATGGACGTCCACGGTGCGAACCCCGACCGCATCAAGCAGCAGCTCACGGAGTACGGCCTCGTGCCCGAAGAGTGGGGCGGCGAGACGATCGTCTGCCCGATCTCGGCCAAGACCGGCGAGGGCGTGGACAAACTGCTCGAAAACCTGGTCCTGCTCGCCGAAATTCTGGAGCTCAAGGCCAATCCCAACCGCGCCGCCCGCGGCACGGTCATTGAGGCCCGCATGGATAAGGGCCGCGGCCCGATCATGACCGTGCTCGTGCAGAACGGTACGCTCCATCAGGGCGACATCATCATCGCCGGCACGGCCGTCGGCCGTGTGCGCACGATGACCAACGATAAGGGCCAGCGCGTGACGAAGGCTGGCCCGTCCATCCCGGTCGAGATCGCCGGCATGTCCGAGGTGCCGAGCGCGGGCGACACGTTCAACGCCGTCGCCGACGAGCGCATGGCGCGCGAGCTCGTCGAGCAGCGCAAGCAGCAGAAGAAGGACGCCGCTAACGCCGGCAGCAAGAAGGTCTCGCTCGACGACCTGTTCTCCCGCATCCAGCAGGGCGAGATGAAGGACTTCAATATCATCGTCAAGGCCGATGTGCAGGGCAGCGCCGAGGCCGTCAAGTCCTCGCTCGAAAAGCTCTCGAACGAGGAAGTGCGCGTGCAGGTCATCCACTCCGGCGTCGGCGCCATCAACGAGTCCGACGTCATGCTCGCCGCCACGTCGAACGCGATCATCGTCGGCTTCAACGTCCGCCCGGACGCGGCCGCGCGCGACAATGCCGCCCGCAGCAATGTGGAGATCCGCATGTACCGCGTCATTTATGACTGCATCAATGAGATCGAGGCGGCCATGAAGGGCATGCTCGCCCCGAAGTTCCAGGAGCAGATCATCGGCCACGTCGAGATCCGCCAGACCTTCAAGGTCTCCAAGGTCGGCACCGTCTGCGGCGGCTACGTCACCGACGGCAAGATCGTGCGCAACAGCAAGGTCCGCGTCGTGCGCGACAACATTGTCGTGTTTGAGGGCGACCTCGCGTCCCTGCGCCGCTTCAAGGACGACGTCAAGGAAGTTGCCGCCGGCTACGAGTGCGGCCTGCAGGTCGATAAGTACAACGACGTCAAGGTCGGCGACGTGATCGAAGTGTTCGTCATGGAGGAGATCAAGCAGTAAAAGGAGTTTCCTATGGCTTCCAATAAACTGGCAAGAACGAATGATGATATCCAGCGCGTGCTGGCAAACCTGCTCACCCAGGTCAAAGACCCCCGGGTACAGCAGGGGATGATCAGCGTCACCCGCGTCGAGACGACGGGCGACCTGCGCTATTCAAAAGTCTGGCTTTCCGTGCTTGGCATGGAAAACGAGAAGGAATTCAAAAAGGGGCTGCGTTCGGCCTCCGGCTGGCTGCGCCATGAGCTGGGCACCGTGCTGGACCTGCGCTACACCCCGGAACTGGTGTTCGAGATCGACCACTCGATCGAGGAGGGCGCGCACATCAGCGCCCTGATCGAGCAGCTGCACGACAGGGACACCGGAAGTGAGGCCTGAAGTATGGATGATCGGGAGTTTGCCGCGGCGCTGCGCGACCGCGACGCGATTCTGATCCTGTCGCACCTGCGCCCGGACGGTGACACGCTCGGGAGCGGTGCGGCGCTTTGCAGCGCGCTGCGCCGCATGGGCAAGACGGCGTACCTGTTCCCCAATCCGGAGACGACGGCGCGCTATCTGCCGTATGTGGCGCAGTTTTTTGCGCCTGCGGATTTTGTGCCCGCGTGCGTGGTCGCGGTCGACATTGCGACGCCGGACCTGTTCCCGCAGGGCTTTTCCGGCGCGGTCGATCTGTGCATCGACCACCACCCGTCGAACGCGCTGTACGCCGGGGCCACGCTTCTGCACGCGGAGAAGTCCGCCTGCGGCGAGGCGGTGCTCGATGTGATCGAGCTGCTGACCGGCAGCGTCACCGAGCAGGAGGCAAACCTCCTGTATATCGCCGTCACGACGGACACCGGCTGCTTCCAGTATGCCAACACGAACGCCGCCACCCTGCGCGCGGCGGCGCGGCTGCTGGAACTCGGCGCCGATAACCGAAAGATCAGCATGGACTTTTTCCGCAAGATCTCCCGCGCGCGCATGGCGCTCGTGGGGCAGATCTATTCCGGCATGCGCTTTTTCCGCGGCGGCCAGGTCGCCATCGCGGTCGTCACGCGTGCGCTGATCGACGGCGTGCACGCGACGGAGGACGACTGCGACGACATTGCCGGTCTGCCCGGCCGGGCGGAGGGCGTGGCCGTGAGCGTCACGATCCGCGAGCTGCTCGACGGACGCAGCAAGATCTCCGTGCGCTCGAATCCCGAGGTGGATTCGTGCGCCATCTGCGCGATCTACGGCGGCGGCGGCCACAAGATGGCCTCTGGCTGCACGCTCGCGTGTGACACGGAGACGGCCGTGGAAAAGATCCTTGCAGCCATCGACCAGGTGTGGCCCGCATGAACGGGATCTTACTGGTCGATAAGCCCGCGGACTGGACGAGCCACGACGTTGTGGCCAAGCTCCGCGGCGTGCTCGGCGAGCGGCGCATGGGCCATTCCGGCACGCTCGACCCGATGGCGACCGGCCTGCTGGTCGTGTTCGCCGGCCGCGCGACGCGCGCGGTGTCGTTCTCCGAAAACCACAGCAAGTGCTATGAGGCGCGCCTGCGCCTCGGCCTCACGACCGACACGCAGGACACGACCGGCACGGTGCTCAGCCGCTGCGACCGGCGCGTCACCCGCGCGGAGCTGGAGGCGGTGCTGCCGCAGTTTCGCGGGGACATCCTGCAGGTGCCGCCGATGTATTCGGCACTCAAGGTCGATGGAAAAAAGCTCTATGAGATCGCCCGCCGCGGCGGCGAGGTCGCGCGCGCGGCGCGCCCGGTCACGATCGGGGAGCTGACCGTGCTCGGCGAGGCGGACGGGGATTATGTTCTGCGCGTCCGCTGCTCGAAGGGCACCTACATTCGCACGCTCTGCCACGACATCGGCGCGGCCCTCGACTGCGGCGGTGTGATGAGCGCCCTGCGCCGGACGGAGGTCGGCGGGTATCGCGTGGAGGATGCGCACACCATGGACGAGCTGTGTGCGCTGCCGCGCGAGGCGGCGCAGCGCCTGCTCCTGTCGGTGGACAGCCTCTGGCCGGACGCGCCGCAGGTCACTGTTGACGCGGAGGCGGAGCGCCTTGCCCGCTGCGGAAATCCGTTCACGCTCAGCGCGCCGGACGGGACTTACCGCATCTATGCTGCGTCGGGGGAATTTCTCCTGCTGGCGCAGGTCACGGACGGCACGGCCGTCACGATCAAAAGTTTTTTCGAGGTTTCTTGACGTATGGAAAACCAGAAACGTGTCATAGCCCTGGGCTTTTTTGACGGCATCCATATCGGCCACGCCGCGCTCATGCGCCGCACGGTCGCGCGCGCCGGGGAGATGGGCGCCATCCCCACGGTCATGAGTTTTGACGTGCACCCGGACACGCTCGTGCGCGGCACGGAGGTCCCGCTCATCAACAGCGCCCACGGCCGCGAGGAGCTTATCCGCCGCCTGTTCGGCATCGAGAGCGTGGTTTTTATCCACTTTGACCGCGCGGTCATGCAGATGCCGTGGCAGACGTTCATCCAGACGCTCGTCGATGAGATGGACGCGGCGGCGTTTGTCGTCGGGCACGACTTCAGCTTCGGCTGGCGGGGCGAGGGCACGGCGGAAAAGCTCTCCGCCTACTGCGCCGAGCACGGCCTTGGCTGCGATGTCATTCCCGCCGTCATGCTCGACGGCCGCGTTGTCAGCTCCACCTACATCCGCGAGCTGCTCGAAAACGGTGAGGTCGAGCGCGCCAACGCCTTCCTCGGCCATCCGCACACCCTGTCGGACACGGTGCACTATGGCTACCGTCTCGGCACGAAGATGGGCACGCCCACGATCAACATGCAGTTTCCGGACGGGGTGCTCGTGCCGCGCCATGGTGTGTACGCAGCGAAGGTGTATCTCGATGACGGCAGCGAGCATTATGCCGTCACGAATGTCGGCGTGCGGCCGACGGTCAGCGGCGGCCAGCGTGTGAGCGTCGAGAGCTTCATCCTCGACTACCATGGCAACCTCTATAACCGCCAGGTGCGCCTGGAGTTTTATAAATTCCTGCGCCCGGAGCAGAAGTTTGCCTCCGTGGACGAGCTCAAGGCCCGCATCCTCTACGACGCGGACACGACCCGTGCCTATTTCGAGGCGCAGACCCAGCACGCATAAAGACATACAAAACCCGCGGTCCCGGTACTCAGTACCGGGGCCGCGGGTCTGCGTTTTCGGTTCATTGCGGGGCTGACTGCGCGGTCTTGGCCGGCCGGCGGCGGGATTTGCCGCGGCCGCGCTTGCGCGGCTGGGCCGCCTTGGCCTTGTAGTAGCTCTCCATGCTGTCCGTCGCCTGATAGGTCAGGCGCGTGGCGCTCCAGGTACAGTCGTCCGCCTTGCGGAACTTCAGCCGCACGAGCAGCTTGCCGTCCGTCGGGCATTCACCGAGCGTCATATAGCGCTGATCGCCCTGGTTGACCCACTTGCTGTAGCGCACCTCGCCGCTGCACAGCGGGCAGCAGGGGGTGACGAACGCGGTGTCGCCGAAGAGCTCGGACTTCGTGGCGTAGGACTCCGACGCGACGTGCTCGATCGGGTCCGGGCCGTTATTCTCGCCGTGGTGCTCCTTCGGCAGCCGGGTCGTGAGCTTCTGCGCGGCGTCGTGGTAATCGGCCAGCCCCTTTTCCATGTTCAGGTGCGTGCACACGAGCGCGGTGTTGTACGCGTCGCCGAGCGCGTCATGCGCGATGCGCGTCTGCTCGATGGCGAAGTGCTCCATTGCTGTCGCAAGCGATTTCTGGTTGCGGTCGCCGTCGGTCTGGAGGTTGTAGATGAGCTGGAGGTTGATCCAGCCGGCGATCCAGTCCCAGTCCAGATCATGGATGATAATGTTCTGCTCGAGGATGCCCTGATCGTCGCAGCCCCAGGTGAGGAACGTCACATCGTCTCCGCACCAGGCGCGAAACTGCGCCAGCGCCTCCGGAAAGCTCACGCCGGCGGCCAGCCGCTCGCGGTCAAAGCCGGTGAGCTTTTTTACCTTGTAGTGCATGCGCTTGAAGTACATGGGCTTGACATCGATCTGAAATTCTTCGCCGGGGGTCATGTCCTCGTTGAGCTTCACCGCGCCGATCTCGATGATCTCGCCACGCAGGTGAATGGGCAGCTTGTTGAATACGGAGGATTTGGAACTCATCGCCTGATTCCATTCCAGATCCATCACGACATAATGCATGGCTCTTTTCCGTCCTTTCCTGTAACATTAGGAGTATAGCACACAATGGCGCAACTTTCACGCCCTTTTTTCGGGAATTCTATATTTGAATGCGAGTGCATAGTGTGATATAATCAAACAATACCGTCCTGGGACGGTTCTATGAGAAAACGAAGGGGGTATTCCCAATGAAAATTGCAGTTCTTTGCGGCGGCCTGAGCCCCGAGCGCAACGTCTCGATCTCAAGCGGCACGAAAATTGCCGGCGCGCTCCAGGAGAGCGGCCACCAGGTCGTGCTGCTGGATATGTTTTTCGGCCTTGAGGACTATAGCGGCGACATCGCCGCGATCTTTGACAACCCGCCGGCCCTCGGCGGCACGCACATCGATGAGAGCGCGCCGGATCTGGAGAGCGTGCGCGCGCAGCGCAAGCTCCGCAGCCCGAGCCTGTTCGGCGAGCACGTGCTCGAGGTGTGCGCCATGGCGGACATCGTGTTTCTGGCCCTGCACGGCCGTACCGGCGAGGACGGCCGCGTGCAGGCAACGCTCGACCTGCTCGGCATCCCCTATACCGGCAGCGGCTATCTCGGCAGCGCCATCGCCATGGACAAGGACCTGACCAAGCGCGTCGTCGCGCCGCTGGGCGTCAAGACCCCGGCGTGGATGCTCGTCGAGAGCGACGGCATGGACATCGACGCCGTCTGCGCGCAGGTAAAGCTGCCCTGCGTCGTCAAGCCGAACGATTCCGGCTCGAGCATCGGCGTGTCCATCGCCAATGATGAGCAGGAGCTGCGCGCCGCGCTCGAAGCGGCCGCCCGCGAGGGCAGCCGCATCCTCATCGAGCAGTACATCCGCGGCCGCGAGGTGCAGATCGGCATACTCGGCGACAAGGCCCTGCCCAGCATCGAGATCATCCCGGCCGAGGGCTTTTATGACTACCGCAACAAGTACCAGCCCGGCGCAGCCAGAGAGATCACTCCGGCCGAGATCCCGGCCGAGACCGAGCAGCGTCTGGCCGACGCCGCACTCACGGTGTTCCACGCGCTGAATCTGTCGGCCTACTCCCGCGCGGACTTCATCCTCGACGCGGAGGGCGAGCTCTGGTTCCTCGAGATCAACACCCTGCCCGGCATGACACCCACCAGCCTCGTGCCGCAGGAGGCCGCCGCCGTCGGCATCAGCTACAGCGAGCTGTGCGAGCAGATCATTGCCGCCGCGCTGCACAAGTGAGCCGATGACGGGCTACTGTGTATCGGATATCGCCGCCATCACGGGCGGCGTGATCTCGGGCGACGGGACAGCGCCCGTGACCAGCGTCGTCATCGACAGCCGCGCCGTCACGCCCGGCGCGCTCTTTGCCGCCATCCCCGGCGAGCGTGTGGACGGGCACGATTATATCGCCAAGGCGTTCGATCTTGGTGCGGCCTGCTGCCTTGCGCAGCGCGTCCCGGCGGGGGAGACCCGCCCGGTCATCTGCGTGCCGGACACAGCCACCGCGCTCGAGACGCTCGCGCGTGCCTACCGCGCCCGCTTTGCCATCCCGGTCCTCGGCGTGACCGGCAGCGTCGGCAAGACGACGGCCAAGGAAATGGTCGCGTCCGTGCTCTCGCAGCGCTGGAACACGCTGAAAACCGAAAAGAATTTCAACAATCAGCTCGGCGTGCCGCTCACGCTCTTCCGGCTCGAGCCGGAGCATGAGGCCGCGGTCGTCGAGATGGGCGTGTCGCACTTCGGCGACATGGCGCCGCTAGCCGCCATGGTGCAGCCGACGGCCATGCTCTTTACGATCATCGGCCACGCGCATTTGGAGTTTCTGCGCGACCGCCGCGGCGTCCTGCAGGAAAAGATCTCCGTGCTCGACACCATGCCGGACGACGCCGTCGCCTTCTGCAACGGGGACGACGACCTGCTGCGCGCCATGACCTGCCGTCAGCGCAAGGTGATGTTCGGCCTCTCGGCCGGATGCGACGTGCGCGCGGTCGATGTGCGCGACCTTGGCGACGAGGGCAGTACCTGCACGATCGTCGCGGGTGCGCGGCGCATCCCGGTGCGCATCTCCGCTTATGGACAGCACATGGTCTATGCGGCGCTCGAGGGCGCGGCCGTCGGCATCGAATACGGCCTGACGGATGATGAGATCATCCGCGGCATCGCGGCCTATCAGCCGGTCGGCAGCCGCGCGCGTGTCGTGCGCACGGCGCGCTATACGGTTATTGACGACTGCTATAACGCCAACCCCGACTCCACGGCGGCGGCGCTGCGTTCCATGGCCACGCTCCCGGCAGGCCGCCGGGTGGCCATTCTCGGCAACATGGGCGAGCTCGGCGCGAACGCCGCGGCCCTGCACCGCGAGACCGGCGTCTGCGCGGCGAAAGCCGGTGTGTCGCTCGTGATCACCTGCGGGGAGCTGGCGAAAAACATTGCCGCCGGCGCCGCCGCGGCGAATCCCGCCGTTGCGGCCGTGTCGTTTGACACGCTCGACGCGCTGCTCCCGGCATTGCCGGAGCTGCTGCAGCCGGGCGACTGCGTGCTCGTCAAAGCGTCGCACAGCATGCAGTTTGAACGCATTGTTCAGGCGCTGACACAGGCGTAAAACTTCATGCATGCATGCTGCACCACGAAAAAGCGCAAATGCCGGTGTATGAAGTTTTTGTGCATCATTTCCGGTTGCCCCGCAGGGGCGAGGAAATGGCACATTTCTTATTTCGCTATGCTTTTGCATAGCAAATACTGCAAATTTCCAGCCGGGCGAGGCTTTGCTTCGCCCGGTGTTTTTGCACTTCGTCGATTTGACAAAAAAGTAACGTTAAAAATAAAACGACTTTGTTAAAAAAGTAGAAATGCAAAAAAGGGCTTTTCAAATGGGTTGAAAAGCGCTACAATGCAGTTGATAAGAAAATAACAAAGTTCGACAAGCTCCGTTCCGATTCGCCACAGCGGCTGTTGCCGCCTGTGTGGGAAGTGTGGAAAGCGGAACGCAGAGGAGATAAAAAACAAACAACACTTTTGATTTCTTAAAGGAGGAATCTGTCATGGCAAAGACCAAGATCGCAGTTTTGTGGGGCCTGCTCATCGCAATGATGATCGCCTGCGCGGGCATTTACGCTACGCTCAAAGCGCGCGAGATGAACCCCTACATAGGCGGCACCGGCACGTATATGGAGACGGTGCAGCCGGATGGTGAGGCGTCCGCCGTCGTCGCGGACAACGTGGTCACGGTCAATGACTGAGTCCTGACAGGCGCGCGGTTCGCTGCCCGCTGATAGAAAGCACACATACGCACGCCGGGTGGAGCGGAGCTTCACCCGGCGTGCTTTTTTGCCCCAATATCCGGAAATCACTTTCCTTTCCCGCCGGAATATGGTACTCTGGATATAAGAACGGAGGATATAAGTTTACATAACGTGATTTTGGGAGGAAATGACCATGTCGAAAACGAGCAGGATCATCCTCTGGTGCGTGCTGATCGTGGTGCTGGCGATGTGCATCGTGCTGTACATTGCGGCAAAACGGCCCGCGTCGGGCACGACCTATCGCGATGCGGGAAAGACGTATGCCGAGTCCCTGCAGCCCGGCGATGAGACGCCGGTCATCACGGGCGGGGACTTCACGATCGCCGCGCCGTGCAGCTGGACGCTCACGCGCGAGAATTATAACGACGCCGGCACGTGGCCGGAGCTGACGCAGAGCACCGGCACGCCCGGATAAAGCAATTCCCCGCATCCTCGGATGCGGGGAATTGTTTATGTAGGCTAAAAGAGATATTTGATGAGCAGCAGCAGCACCAGCCCCGGAAACCCGGCCACGCCGATGACCAGCGCATTGATCCAGTTGAGGCCGAGCGTGATGCCGATGGCGCTGCCGAAAAAATTGAGCAGAAACAGCGCCGCGAAGCCGATGGCCGTGTTGAGCAGCAGCTTCAGGATCCAGCGGATCGGCTTTCGGAACAGCCGGATGACCAGCCAGACGAGAAACACGGCCGCGATTACGACCAGAATGTCCGTAAGTGTTTGCGACATAAGAAACCATCCTATTGTGTCAGATTTTTCAGATCATGCACGGCGCAGTTATACTTTGCGCGCAGCGCATTGATCTCGTAGATGCACGCCTCCATCAGCAGGGGATCGGTGATATTGTCAAACTCGTTGTAGGCCTGTTCGAGCTCGCGGCGCACGCCGAGCATCTCGGCGCGCACGCGCTGCACCTCCGCACGGTGCGCCCGCTGCTGCTTTCTCTGACTGGACATGGAAAAGCCTCCGTTCGCTTTTCTGTATATTCTATGTCAGCGGCGGCGGTTTTAGTCAGAGCGCAGCGAAATTTTCCAGACATAGCGGCGCGGGCTGCGCACATACTGTGTTCGGACAACATATCCGACGCGCGCTGCAGCGAAGCAGACCCGCGGAGGCCGCCCGGCACACAGGCCGCGGCGCAGCATCCGATCCCTGCAAGAGCTTTGCAGACTGCTGCATCCAGCGCGGGAACGACCCGCTCCGGACCACCGGAACGCCGTTCGGCACGGATTGCGTCAAGTGCCGGAGCGGCAGGGGAGAGCCCCAAAGGTTCCGGGGCGGCGGGGAGCGCACTTTTCGCGTTCCCCGTCTATTTTTTGGAATTCCTTGCATTTCCGGCCTTGATACGCTATACTAGATTAGTTAAGGTATGAAACGAATGCTACCACATCTTGTGATATGAGAGGGATCCAACGACATGGCAAAGGCCCCAACGACAACCTACGGCAATGACAGCATCTCGATGCTCAAGGGCGCGGAGCGCGTGCGCAAACGCCCGAGCGTCATCTTCGGCTCCGACGGGCTGGAGGGCTGCGAGCACGCAGTGTTTGAAATTCTCTCGAACGCGATCGACGAGGCGCGCGAGGGATTCGGCAATATTATAACCGTTACGCGCTACGAAGACAAGTCCATTGAGGTGGAGGATTTCGGGCGCGGCTGTCCGGTGGACTGGAACGAGAAGGAGCAGCGCTACAACTGGGAGCTGATCTTCTGCGAAATGTACGCCGGCGGCAAGTATAAGAACAACGAGGGCGAAAACTACGAGTACTCGCTCGGCCTCAACGGCCTCGGCGCGTGCGCCACGCAGTACGCCTCGGAATACATGGATGTGACCATCTGGCGCGACGGGAAAAAGTACACCCTGCACTTCCGCCACGGCGAAGTCGTCGGCGGGCTGGAGAGCGTCCCGGCCGACCGCAAGAAAACCGGCACGACCATCCGCTGGCGGCCGGATCTGGAGGTGTTCACGGACATCGACGTGCCCGAGAGCTATTTTCAGGACGTGCTGCACCGGCAGGCCGTGGTCAACCGCGGCGTGACGTTCCGCCTGCGCGTGCAGCGCGGCGGCGCGTTCGAGACGACGGACTACTGCTACGCCGACGGTATCCTTGACTATGTCAAGGAGCTCGCCGGGGAGGATGCACTGACCGTCCCGACCTTCATCGAGACCGAGCGCCGCGGCCGCGACCGCGCGGACAAGCCGGAGTATAAGGTGAAGATCTCGGCGGCGTTCTGCTTTTCCAACCGCGTCAATGACATTGAATACTACCACAACTCGTCCTGGCTGGAGTACGGCGGCGCGCCGGAAAAGGCCACGAAGAGCGCCTTCACCTCCGCCATCGACGCCTACATCAAGCAGCAGGGCAAGTACCAGAAAAGCGAGAGCAAGATCAGCTTTCAGGACGTGCAGGACTGTCTGATTCTCGTCACGAACTGCTTTTCGACCATCACGTCCTACGAAAACCAGACGAAAAAGGCCATCACGAACAAGTTCATCCAGGAGGCCATGACGGAGTTTTTCCGCGCCCAGCTCGAGATCTATTTCATCGAGCACAAAGCCGAGGCCGACCGCGTCATGGAGCAAGTGCTTATCAATAAGCGCAGCCGCGAGACGGCGGAAAAAGCGCGTCTGAACATCAAGAAAAAGCTCACCGGCAATGTCGACCTCGCCAACCGCGTGCAGAAGTTCGTTGACTGCCGCTCGAAGGACGTTTCGCGCCGTGAGATCTACATCGTGGAGGGCGACTCCGCCCTCGGTGCCTGCAAGCTCTCGCGCGACGCGGAGTTTCAGGGCATCATGCCCGTGCGCGGCAAGATCCTCAACTGCCTGAAGGCGGACTATGCGCGCATTTTCAAGAGCGATGTCATCACCGACCTCATGCGCGTGCTCGGCTGCGGCGTGGAGGTGCAGAGCAAGCAGACCAAGGACCTCTCGGCGTTCAATCTCGAGAACCTGCGCTGGAACAAGGTCATCATCTGCACCGATGCCGACGTGGACGGCTTCCAGATCCGCACGCTCATCCTCACCATGCTCTACCGGCTCGCCCCGACGCTCATCCGCGAGGGCTATGTGTACATTGCCGAGTCGCCCCTGTATGAGATCGTGAGCAAGGGCAAGACTTACTTTGCCTATTCCGACCGCGAGAAGGCGGCCATCGTTGACAGCCTCGGCGGCGCAAAGGCGGACATCAACCGCTCGAAAGGTCTCGGCGAGAACGACCCCGAGATGATGTGGCTCACGACCATGAACCCCGACACGCGCAAGCTCATCCGCGTCATGCCGGAGGATGTCGAGCGCACGGCGCAGATGTTTGACCTGCTCCTAGGCGACAATCTCGCCGGGCGCAAGGCGCACATTGCCGAGTGCGGCAGCCAGTTTCTCGATCTGGCCGATATTTCCTGAGAAAAACCTGCGTAAAGGAACGGTAACGTTATGCCGAGAAAAAAAGCACCGGAAATCAAGAAAACCGTGGACCCCAACGTCGTCGGGCTCAAGGCGGAGGTCATCTCCCAGCCCATCACCGAGACGCTGGAGCAAAACTATATGCCGTATGCGATGAGCGTCATTGTCTCGCGCGCGATCCCGGAGATCGACGGCTTCAAGCCCAGCCACCGCAAGCTGCTGTACACGATGTACAAGATGAATCTGCTCACGGGCGGGCGCACGAAATCGGCCAACATCGTCGGCCAGACCATGCGCCTCAACCCGCACGGCGACGCTGCGATCTACGAGACCATGGTCCGTCTCTCGAAGGGCTACGGCGCGCTGCTGACGCCGTTTGTGGACTCCAAGGGCAACTTCGGCAAGGTGTTTTCGCGCGACATGTCCTACGCCGCCTCGCGTTACACGGAGGCGAAGCTCGCGCCCATCTGCGCCGAGCTCTTCGGCGACATTGACAGCGACACCGTCGATTTCGTTGATAACTACGACGGCTCCATGAAAGAGCCGGCCCTGCTGCCGACGCGCTTTCCCAATGTGCTCGTGTCGGCAAACCTCGGCATCGCCGTTGGCATGGCCAGCCAGATCTGCGGCTTCAACCTCGAGGAGGTCTGCCGCACGACGATCGCCTACCTCGAGGACCCGAACCATGACCTGCTCTCGACGCTCCCGGCGCCGGATTTTCCGACCGGCGGCGAGATTTTGTACGACCGGGACGAGATGGCCCGGATCTACCGCACCGGTCGCGGCAGCGTGAAGGTGCGCGCCCGCTGGCGGCACCTGCCGAAGGAGAACATCATCGAGATCTATGAGATCCCGTATTCCACGACCGTGGAGGCCGTTATCGATAAAGTGGCCGAGCTCGTCAAGGCGGGCAAGCTGCGCGAAGTGGCCGACATGCGCGACGAGACCGACCTCAGCGGCCTGAAGCTCGCCATCGACCTCAAGCGCGGCGCGGACCCCGAGCAGGTCATGCAGAAGCTCTTCCGGCTCACGCCGCTGTGCGACAGCTTTGCCTGCAACTTCAACATCCTCATTGCCGGCAATCCGCGCGTGATGGGCGTGGGCGAAATTCTCGACGAGTGGATCGCCTGGCGCATGGAGTGCATCCGCCGGCGCGTGTTCTTCGACCTGCAGAAAAAGCGCGCCAAGCTCCACCTGCTGCAGGGCCTCGGCAAGATCCTGCTCGACATCGACCGCGCCATCGCTATCATCCGCAATACCGAGCGCGAGGCCGACGTCGTGCCGAACCTCATGGCGGGCTTTGACCTCGACGAGGTGCAGGCAAACTTCGTGGCCGAGATCAAGCTGCGCAACATCAACCGCGAGTACATCCTCAAGCGCACGGCCGAGACCGACGCGCTGGAAAAAGACATTGCCGACCTCGAGGCGACGCTCGAGAGCAAGCGCCGCATCCGCGGCATCATCATCCGCGAGCTCAAGGAGATCATCCGCAAGTACCCGTCGCCGCGGCGCACGGGCATCGTCGCGGCGGAGTCCGTCGCGCAGATGCCGGATGAGGACCTCGTGCCGGATTACCCGGTGCAGCTGTTCCTCTCGCGCGAGGGCTACTTCAAGAAGATCACGCCGCAGTCGCTGCGCATGAGCGGCGAGCAGAAGTATAAGGACGGCGACGCGCTGAGCCAGAGCTTCGGCGCGACGAACCGCGGGGAACTTCTCATCTTCACCGACCGTCAACAGGTGTATAAGGCCAAGCTCTGCGACTTTGCGGACACGAAGGCGTCCGTGCTCGGCGTGTACCTGCCGACGGTGCTGTCCATGGATGCCGACGAGCACGTCCTGTGCATGGTCGACCCCGGCGACTACCGCGGCGAGCTGCTGCTGGTATTTGAAAACGGCAAGGCCGCGCGCATTCCCGTGTCGGCGTATGAGACCAAGACGAACCGCCGCCGCCTGACCGGCGCGTACTCGGACAAGAGCCCGCTCGTGGCCGTGCTGCCGCTGTACGCGGGCAGTGAGGTCGTGCTCTTCGCGTCCGACGGGCGCGCGCTGCTCTTCCCGCCGGAGGCCGTGCCGCTCAAGGCGTCGCGCACGACGCAGGGCGTCGCCGTCATGGCGCTGAAGAAAAAGGCCGTCGTCACGCAGGCAAAGTTTGCGCCCGATACGCTCATCCGCAACCATGCGCGCTACCGCGCCAGGAGCCTGCCGGCCGCCGGCGCGCTGCTGCGCGAGGACGACCGCGGCGAGGAGCAGATGAGCCTGATCTGAGGAGAGAGATATGGATCTGCATCGTTTTTCCGCTTTTGATTACATGAAGCTGGTCGTCGGCTCGGCGCTCGTGGCCGCGGCGTTCCAGTTCTTCACGTTCCCGAACAGCATCGTCTCCGGCGGTGTGACCGGTATCGCCCAGATCATCCATCTGCTGACGCGCATCCCGGTCGGCGTGCTGTCGATCCTCATCAACATCCCCATTTTCTATCTCGGCTGGCGGCACCGGCTCGGCACGCGCCGGCTCCTTCTGGCGCTGTGCGTCATGGTACTCATCTCCGTGCTCATTGACCTGCTCGCGCTGACCGGCCTCGTCGTGACGGACGAGCCGATGCTCGGCGCGGTCTACGGCGGCGTGCTCAACGGCGCGGGCTACGGCCTGATCTATACCACCGGCACGACCGGCGGCGGCACGGACATCGTGGCCAAGATGCTGCGCCGGCGCTATCCGTACATCAACTTCGGCACGCTGCTGTTCGGCATGAATGTCGTCGTCGTGCTGACGTTTGCCTTCCTGTTCAAGAAGTACGACAGCTGCATGTACACCATGATCGAGATGTTCATCAGCTCGAAGGTCGTCAACCTCGTGCTCTACGGCCCAGGTGTGTCGGAGGTGTGCTATATTATCACCAACAACGTCGGCGCCATCAAGAGCGCCATCACCTGCACGATGGGCCGCGGCGTCACGCTGCTGCGCGGCGAGGGCGCGTGGTCCGGCAAGGAGATGCAGGTCATCCTCTGCGTGGTCAAGCGGCCGGAGATCGCCCAGCTGCGCGAGGTCGTGCGCTCGGTGGACGAGCACGCATTTGTCATTGTGTCCGAGGCCAAGGAAGTCTTTGGCCGCGGCTTTGGAAACATCTACGGCGACGATTGAAAGGAGCGGGGTATGCACAAACGCTGCATCGCCGGCATCCTGCTGGCGGCACTGTTGGTGTCGCTGTGCGGATGCACGTCCGTGTTTGACAAGGAATATCTGTCCGTGCGCCCGTATGAGGAGCCGTCGAACCTCCTCACGGATGCCGACACGACGCAGATCCGCAACTATGCGGGCCTCATGCGCGCGCTCAATACCATGGCGGCACAGTACGAGCGCTCGTTTGTGCTGGCCTTCGGCGACTACGACGGCATCATTGCTGACGATCTGGCCGCCGCCTGTGAGGAGCTGCGCACCGGCACCGCCATCGGCGCGTACTGCATCGAGAGCGTCAGCTATGAGACCGAGCAGGTCGTTGCCTACTGCGAGGCGAATGTTACCATCACCTACAACCGGCCGGAGAGCGAGGTGCGCTCCATCTACAGCGCCCAGACGCAAAAGAGTATCCTTGACTGCGTGGTCGATGCGCTTGACCGGCAGAGGACGCAGTTTGCCATCCAGATCAGCACCAGCACGCTCGAAACGGGCGATGTGGCTGCGCTCGTGCGCTCGGCGTGCCTGAACCAGCCGCAGCTTGTCGTGGATTTCCCGGCCATCGACGTGACGGTCTACAGCGGCGGCAGCAGTCAGAAGATCTTTGGCGTCACGCTGCGCTACGGCGCCAGTGCGTCCGCGGTCAATGACCGCCGCACGCAGCTCGACGGCCGCGTGCGCACGCTCACTTCCACGCTTACTGCGGGTCAGCAGGAGACGCCCCTGCAGGCGGCGCTCGTCGTCATGCGCGCCTGCGAGCAGCGGATAACGACTGTGAGCACCGCCTATGACGCGCTCGTGAGCGGCACGGCTGACAGCTGCGGTCTGGCCATGGCCTATAAGGCGGTCTGCGATGCGTTGAATATCCCGTGCCAGGTCGTGAGCGGCCGTTTCCAGGGGACGGAGCGCTGCTGGAACGTGGTGCAGGTCGGCGGCAATTACTATCACATCGACCTGTCCATGCAGTCGGAAACGCTGTGGCTGCGCAGCGACGAGAGCATGCAGAGCACCTATCAGTGGGATGCTGAGAGCTGCCCGGCGTGCACGACGCAGTCGTTCATCTGGCGTCAGGGGCAGAAGCTGTAGCGCCGGATCCGCAAAAAAGATCAAAAAAAGCTTGACAAGTCGGCTTTTTGTGGTAAAATAACGCTTGCATTCACGAAATGCGGGCATAGCTCATTTGGCAGAGCGCCACCTTGCCAAGGTGGAGGTAGCGAGTTCGAATCTCGTTGCCCGCTCCAGATTGAGAACCACACACAGCAAAAACACCGCACGCAGTGCGGTGTTTTTGCTGTGCTTTGCTGCGCTCAGCAGCGCGTTTTTGGTCAGACCCGAAGATAGAAAACACGATCGCAGAATGCAGAATAAGGAGGAACCTTCATGAACGCAGATGTTGTCATTGTCGGCGCGGGCCCTGCCGGTATCTTCACGGCGCTGGAGCTGCTGCGCCGCGGCACCCCGGAAAAGATCGTCATGATCGAGCAGGGGCAGGCGATTGAAAACCGCCGCTGCCCGAAGGCCAAGACCGGCAAGTGCATGAACTGCAAGCCGTATTGCCACATCACGACCGGTTTCTCCGGCGCGGGCGCGTTCTCGGACGGCAAGCTCTCGCTGTGCAGCGATGTCGGCGGCGACCTGCCCACGCTCGTCGGCGAGCGGCAGGCGCAGGAGATCATCGACTATGCCGACAGCATTTATCTTGAGTTTGGCGCCGATGAGCACGTTGAGGGCCTTGAGAACACGGAGGAGGTCAAGCGTATCCGCACGCGCGCTATCCGCGCGGGCCTGCGCCTGGTCGACTGCCCGATCCGCCACCTCGGCACCGAGAAGGCGCACGAGGTCTACCTCGGCATCGAGAACTACCTGCGCGACCACGGCGTGGAGATGCTCTTCGGCTGCACGTGCGAGGACGTCATCATGCGTGATGGGCGCTGCTGCGGCGTCGTGGCGCACGATGGGCACCAGGACTACACCATCGAGGCCAGGCACACCGTCATCGCCACCGGCCGCCGCGGCGCCGACTGGCTGGAGAAGGTCTGCCTCGAGCACGGTGTGGAGCACAAGCCCGGCACGGTCGACATCGGCGTGCGCGTCGAGGTGCGAAACGAGGTCATGGAATCCGTCAACCGCGTGCTGTATGAGTCCAAGCTCATCGGCTACCCGGCCCCGTTCAAGAACAAGGTGCGCACGTTCTGCCAGAACCCAGGCGGCTTCGTGTCGCAGGAAAACTACGACAATGACCTCGCCGTCGTCAACGGCCACGCGTATAAGGAGCTCAAGTCGCCCAACACGAATGTGGCCATCCTCTGCTCGCACAATTTCTCCGTGCCGTTCAACCAACCGATCGCCTACGCGCAGAAGGTTGGCGAGCTGACGAACATGCTCGGCGCGGGCCACATCATGGTGCAGCGCTTCGGCGACATTCTCGACGGTAAGCGCACCTGGCAGAAGGAGCTCATGCAGTCGAACGTCCGCCCCACGCTGCCGGATGCTGTCGCGGGCGACATCACGTCTGCCATGCCGTACCGCGCTATGCTCAACATCATTAACTTCATCAAGGCCATGGACGAGGTCGTGCCCGGCTTCGCCGCCTATGAGACGCTTCTGTACTCTCCGGAGCTGAAGTTCTACAGCAACCGCATCGCCATGGACGCCGACCTGAACACGAACGTGCCCGGCCTGCACTGCCTGGGCGACTCCTCCGGCTGGACGCGCGGCCTGATGATGGCCTCGGCCATGGGTGTGCTCATGGGCCGCAAGCTCGCCGGTATGCTCTGAGCCGCGGGAGGCGCATTGTCAGCTTTTACACAAAATGCTTGACAAATTTCCGCAATCCGGTACTATAAGAGGGATGAAAGACGGATATATCCGCCCCCGGCGGAGGGAAGGAATCGTTTATGGATGGACTGAAAAAAGCATATTATCGTACCTATCAGCAGGTGTTTGACATTGGCATGCGCTGTCTGCACTGGCGCAAGCCGATCGTGATCTCCGGCGCCGGCAGCATCCGGCAGGTCCCGGATGTGCTGAGCAAGTGCGGCGTGACGAAGGTCATGGTCGTCACCGGCTCGCACGTGGTCAAGTCGCTCGGGCCGAAGCTGTTTGCCGCGCTCGAGGACGCCGGCATGCCCTACGAAGTGTTCAGTGAAGTCGAGGCCAATCCCTCGGTGAACACGGTCGAGAAGATCCGCGCACAGTATACGGAAACCGGCTGCAGCGGCTTTGTCGCCCTCGGCGGCGGCAGCCCGATGGACGCGACCAAGGGCGCGGCCGCCCGCGTCGCCTGCCCGAAAAAGAGCTGCGACGATATGGCCGGCGTCATGCGCGTCGGCAAGACCGTGCCGCCCATCGTTGCCATCCCGACGACGTCGGGTACCGGCAGCGAGACGACGATCGCCGCCGTCATCACCGACAGCGAGACGCACCACAAGTACGCGCTCATGGACCTCAAGCTCATGCCGCTGTATGCCATTCTGGACCCGGAGCTGACCGTCGGCCTGCCGCCGCGCACGACCGCGACCACCGGCATGGACGCGCTCACGCACGCGATCGAGGCGTACATCAGCTGGACGTATAACACCAAGGAGAGCCTGCGCCTCGCCGAAGAGGCCGTCAAGCTCATCTTCGATAACCTCGAGCTGGCGTATCAGCACGGCGAGGATCTCAAGGTGCGCGAGAACATGATGATCGCCGCCTTCAAGGCCGGCTTCGCGTTCTCCCGCGCGGGCGTCGGCAACGTGCACGCCATCGCGCACACGCTCGGCGGCCTGTATAACACGCCGCACGGCCTGGCAAATGCGGTTATCCTGCCGATCGTTCTCGAGGACTACGGTGAGGCCGTGTATCCGAAGCTCGCGCGCCTGTGCGAGATCGCCGGTGTCAAGACCGACGGTACGGATGCCGAGAAGGCGCAGGCCTTCATCGCGGAGATCTATGCCATGAACGAGCGCATGGGCATCCCGAAGGGCTTTGACTTCATTCAGGAAGCCGACATTCCGCAGATCGTTACCTGGGCACTGGCCGAGGCCAACCCGAACTATCCGGTGCCGGTCGTGTACAACGCCGCGCGCTGCCGCAAGGTCATCGATACCATTCGCGCCAAGGCCGCGGAGAACCCGCCGGCCGAGGCCGCCAAGACGTAAGTACATAGGGAAAGCCCGCTTCGCGCAGCCGTGCGAAGAGGGCTTTTGCGTTCGGCAGGCTCATGCGGCCTGCCGCTCTTTTTTGCTGCCGATGCCGCCGTGGAGCACAAAGCGGCAGAAGCGATTGTCCGGGTGCGCCGACACGATGCGGTAGATCAGCAGCGTGATCGCATAGGCGACCGTCGCCGCGATCAGCCCCACGATCATCCCGCCGAGCACGTCGGACGGGTAGTGCGCCATGAGGTAGTTGCGCGCAACGCCCATGGCCAGCACAAACAGGTAGGCCCACCAGCGTGCGGGCTTTTTGCCTGCGAGCACGAGCACGGTCACGCCGGCCATCGCGGCTGTCACATGGCCGGAGGGGAAGGAGTACTCGCTCTCGGCATACGCGCCGGCAGCTTGCCACCAGGTGCGGAAAGGTTCCACCGTCAGTGGGCGCGGCCGGGCGACAAAGTCCTTGAGCCAGAAGTTTGTGATGAGCGCGCCGCAGCACACGGCGCCGAACATGCAGATGCCCACCTTGCGCGTTTTCGGAAACAGCATCAGCACGATGCCGAGCACGAGAAAGAGGATGCCCTTCTCGCCCAGCAGCGTGATGGCCCGGCACAGCGGCGTGAAAAAGCCGCCCGCCGCCCCGGCCAAATTGTGCAGCGCCTGCAAAATGGCATAGTCATAGCCCGCAAACGCGGTGTTGAGCCACTGCGCGATCGCAGTCAGTTCCATAAAGAATCACCGTCCAGGTATCAAGGATATCTATAGAAAAGACGAAAAGGTTCGCCGGAATGTAAAATGTACTTAAAATCTTTGTAAAGCGACTTTGTCATCTTACACCCCGCGCATGCATTTTGCAACCGGCAGCGCCTGAATAGACCCTTAAAGTTTTGAATGAACATTTTTCAATGAAAACGAAAATGGAACGTTTTCTGCGTTTTGGGCGGAATATGCGGCCGGAGGGCTTGACTTTGCCGGGAAAAATCAATATGCTGGTAATGGAAATTTTCATATCAGAATAGGAGCGATGTTTGCATGATTCTCGATTGCAGCAAATATGTCGGCCCGTGCCGCTGCGGCCGCGAGCACACACTGGAGACGAAGAAGGTCGTCGTGGAATATAACGCGCTCGACAAGTTCGACCAGTATATGGACGAGGTCGGCCTGACCGGCAAGCGCGCCGTCATTTACGATACGAACACCTACAACCTCCCGACGCTCAAGCATGTGCGCGCCGACCAGGAGATCGTCCTCAACGCCGAGGGCCTGCACTCCGAAAAGGGCATGATCGAGGACATGATGCGCCAGCTCGACCATCCGGACGTCATCGTCGCGGTCGGCTCCGGCACGATCATGGACTTCGGCCGCTACCCGGCCTACCATCTCGGCATCCCGTTCGTCGCAGTGCCGACGCTGGCGAGCTCCGACGGCTTCACGGCCAATATCTGCTCGATCATCATCGACGGGCAGAAAAAGTCCATCCCCATGCAGGCGGCGGCGCTCGTCGTCTGCGACCTGAACGTCGTCTCCGGCGCGCCCCTGTGGCTGACCGTGAGCGGCATTTCGGACATTCTGGCCAAGTACATTTCGCTGGCGGACTGGAAGATCGCACACCTCGTCTCGGGTGAGTATTACTGCCCGATGGTCGCCGACCTCGCGCAGGAGGCGCTGACCATCATGCGCAAGGCGGCCGATGATATGGCGGCCGGCGGCAAGCCGGACTTTGAGGCCATGACCATGGCGCAGATGATCTCCGGCCTGACCATGCAGCTGCTCAACCACTCCCGCGCCGCCTCCGGCGCCGAGCACCTGATGGCGCACCTGGTGGAGATGAAGCCGCCGCGGTTTGAAAATGCGCACGGCATGCACGGCCAGTGCGTCGGCGTGGGCACGTACCTGTGCGCCAAGGAGTATCATTACCTTGCCTCGCTCCCGACGCCGAAGGCCAAGCCCTTTGAGCCGCTGACCCGCGCGTGGGTGGACGAGAAGTTCGGCCCGCTCGCCGACGGCATCATGAAGGAGAACGAAAACGACGTGCTCGGCACGTTCGATGCGCAGAACATCGTCGACCACTGGGACGAGATCCGCGCCATCATCGCCGAGATCCCTTCGGCCGAGGAGCTGGCCGCGCTGTGCGAGAAGCTCGGCGCGTTCTACAAGCCCGAGCAGATCGGCATCGACCCGGCCCTGTCGGAGGATATGCTCAGCGTTTCTGCGGCCATCCGCAACCGCCTGACGCTCATCCGCATGCGCCGCGTGCTCGATTTCGGCGAATAATTGCAGATGGAAACCGTATGCGCCCGGAAGCAGCCGCTTCCGGGCGCTTTTCGCTTGTGAAACGGGGGATATGGTGGTATAATATTCTGATTTGAATTTTTGCGAGGGGAGGCCGTTTCGTGCCGGATTTTGAAGTCATTTCGCCCTATGAGCCGTCGGGCGACCAGCCCGAGGCGATCGACACGCTCGTGCAGGGGCTGGAAAACGGCATCGACGAGCAGGTGCTGCTCGGCGTGACCGGCTCCGGCAAGACGTACACGATGGCCAAGGTCATCGAGCGCGTCCAGCGGCCGACGCTCGTGCTCGCACACAACAAGATCCTCGCGGCACAGCTGTGCAGCGAGTTCAAGGAGTTTTTCCCGAACAACGCCGTGGAATATTTTGTGTCGTACTATGACTACTACCAGCCGGAGGCGTACATCCCGCACACGGACACGTTCATCGAGAAGGACGCCTCCATCAATGATGAGATCGAGCGCCTGCGCCACTCGGCCACGTCGAGCCTGTTCGAGCGGCGGGACGTGATCGTCGTCTCGTCCGTGTCGTGCATCTATGGCCTCGGCGACCCGATCGACTACGCCAACATGGTCATCTCCCTGCGCACCGGCCAGCAGCGCGACCCGGAGGAGCTTATGCGCAAGCTCATCGACATCCGCTACGAGCGCAACGACATTGCCTTTGCGCGCAATATGTTCCGCGTCCGCGGCGACACGATCGACATTTTTCCGGCCTACTCCTCGGATCATGCCGTGCGCGTGGAGTTTTTCGGCGACGAGATCGACCGCATCTCGGACATCAACGTCGTCACCGGCGCGCCCATCCGCACGCTCAGCCACGTGGCGATCTATCCCGCGTCGCACTATGTCACAACGCACGAAAAGATGGAGCGCGCCATCGGCGAGATCCGCGCCGAGTGCGACGCGCGCGTGAAAACGTTCGAGCAGCAGGGTAAGCTCCTCGAGGCGCAGCGCATCCGCCAGCGCACGGACTATGACATTGAGATGATGCAGGAGCTCGGCTACTGCTCCGGCATCGAGAACTATTCGCGCATCATCAGCGGCCGCGCCCCCGGCAGCGCGCCGATGACGCTGCTGGACTATTTTCCGAAGGACTTTCTGCTCTTTGTCGACGAGAGCCACGTCACGCTGCCGCAGGTGCGCGCCATGTACCGCGGCGACCGCGCGCGCAAGGACTCGCTTGTCGAGTACGGCTTCCGCCTGCCGAGTGCGTATGACAACCGCCCACTGAAGTTTGAGGAGTTCGAGCAGCGGGTGAATCAGGCCATCTACGTCTCGGCCACGCCGGGCGACTACGAGCGCGAGCATGCGGGCCAGATCGCCGAGCAGATCATCCGCCCGACCGGCCTGCTCGACCCGCAGATCTTCGTGCGGCCCATCGAGGGGCAGATCGACGACCTCATCGGTGAGATCAACGCCCGCATCGCCAAAAACGAGCGCACGCTCGTGACCACGCTCACGAAGAAAATGGCTGAGGACCTCTCGGCCTACCTCACGAACGCGGGCATCCGCTGCCGCTATCTGCACCACGACATCGGCGCCATCGAGCGCATGGAGATCATCCGCGACCTGCGCACCGGCGCGTTTGATGTGCTCGTCGGCATCAACCTCCTGCGCGAGGGTCTTGACCTGCCGGAGGTATCGCTCGTGGCGATCCTCGACGCGGACAAGGAGGGCTTCCTGCGCAGCGAGACGAGCCTAATCCAGACGATCGGCCGCGCGGCGCGCAACGCCGAGGGCACGGTCATCATGTACGCGGACAAGGAGACGGCCGCCATGCATGCGGCCATCATGGAGACCAACCGCCGCCGCGCCAAACAGGCGGCGTACAATCAAGCGCATGGCATCGTGCCGAAGACGATCGTCAAGAGCGTGCGCGAGCTGCTCGAAATTTCGAGCGACGTCGAGGCGCCCAAGCACGCCGACGGCGTGAAGATGACGGAGGCCGAGCGCCGGGCCGAGATCGCGCGGCTCGAGGCCCAGATGAAGAAGGCGGCCGAAATGCTCGAGTACGAGTACGCCGCCGTGCTGCGCGACCGGCTCATTGAACTGCGCGGCCAGTGACGCGCAAGGAGGATACCCGAATGAAACTCATGATTCTCGACGGCAACAGCATCGTCAACCGCGCCTTTTACGGCATCCGCATGCTCAACGCGCCCGACGGCACGCCGACGAACGCGGTCTACGGCTTTCTGACCATTTTCCAGCGCATCCTCGAGCTCGAGCAGCCGCAGGCGGTGTGCGTGGCGTTTGACGTGCACGCGCCGACGTTCCGGCACGAGCAGTACGCACTCTATAAGGCCCAGCGCAAGCCCATGCCGGAGGAGCTCGTCGTGCAGATGCCGCTGCTCAAGCAGACGCTTGACAATATGGGCATCCGGCGGCTGGAGCTGGCCGGGTGGGAAGCGGACGACCTGCTCGGCACGGTCGCCAGGCGCTGCGAGGCCGCCGGTTGGGCGTGCGAGATCGTTACCGGCGACAAGGACAGCCTCCAGCTCATCACGGACACCACCCACGTCTGCCACGTCAAGACCCGCATGGGCCAGACGGAGACGATCGAATACACGCCAGAAGTGTTCCGCGCCGAGTATGGCTTTGACCCCATTCATATGATCGACCTCAAGGCGCTCATGGGCGACAGTTCGGACAACATCCCCGGTGTGCCCGGCATCGGCGAAAAGACGGCGAAGGATCTGCTCGTGCGCTTCGGCACGGTGGCGGATATTTATCGCGACCTCGATGCGCTGGACATCAAGCCTGGTGTGCGCAAAAAGCTCGCGGAGGGGCGCGAGAGCGCGCGGCTGTCGTTCGACCTCGCCACCATCCGCACGGACGCGCCCATTGATTTCGCGCCCGAATCCGCCGTATGGGATCGGGACTACCGCCCCGAGCTCTATGACTGGTTCCGGCGGCTTGGCTTTTTGAAGCTCTCGGAAAAGTGGGGCCTGCAGCCGGCCAGCGGTGCGGCTGCGCCGGAGGGCGCGCTGCCGCAGCTGCCGACCGTGGATGTGACGGATCAGGACGCCCTGCACGCGCTCGAGCAGGCGGTCACGGCGGCGCCGTATGTCGCGGTGCTCGCGCCCGACGGGCTCGACGCGCTCACGCTCTGCGACGGCAAGGCGTGCTATGCGCTCGCATGGGCGCAGCTCGGCGATGATTACAACACATTCCTGCGCCTGCTGTTTTCGGGCCGCGTGCACAAAGCGGGGCATAACATCAAAGACCTCATGCGCGCGCTGCTCGCCGAGGGCCTGCCGACGGACGGCTTCGTGTTCGACACGGCGCTGGCGGCTTACCTGCTTGACGCCACGGCCGGGAACTATGATCTCCCGCGCCTCGCGCAGGCATATCTCGGCGGGGAAGCGCCGGACGCGCAGGCCGTCTGGGCGCTGCAGCCGGTGCTGCGGGAAAAGATGGACGCGCTCGGCATGCTGCCGCTCTATACGGACATCGAGCTGCCGCTGTGTCCGGTGCTGGCGCGCATGGAGCACACGGGTTTTCTCGTCGACCGCAAGGCGCTGTATGATTTCGGCGAGAGCCTCACGAGCGCCATCGAGCAGCTGCAGCAGAGCATCTGGGCGCTCGCGGGCGAGCCGTTCAACATCCAGTCGCCGAAGCAGCTCGGCCACGTGCTATTTGACCAGCTTATGCTCCCGGCCGGGAAAAAGACGAAGACCGGCTGGAGCACGAATGCCGCTGTGCTCGAAAAGCTGCGCGGCAAGCACCCGATCATCGACCAGATCCTCGATTACCGCATGCTCGCGAAGCTGAAATCCACCTATGCCGACGGGCTGCTCAAGGAGATCTCGGCCGACGGGCGCATCCACACGAACTTCCAGATGACCGTTACGGCGACGGGGCGCCTGTCGTCCACGGAACCGAACCTGCAGAATATCCCCGTGCGCCGCGAGCTCGGCGCGCAGATCCGCAATATGTTCGTGGCCTCGCCTGGCAAGGTGCTCGTGGACGCGGACTACAGCCAGATCGAGCTGCGCCTGCTCGCGCACATCGCCGATGATGAGACCATGATCGCAGCCTTCCGCAGCGGGGAGGACATCCACGCCGTCACGGCGTCGCAGGTGTTCGGCGTGCCGCTCAACGAGGTCACGCCGCTGCAGCGCTCGCACGCCAAGGCCGTCAATTTCGGCATTGTCTATGGCATCTCGGCTTTCAGTCTCGCGCAGGATATCGGCGTGTTCCAGAGCGAGGCCAAGGCGTACATGGACAGCTATTTTGCCAAGTACCACGGCGTGCGCGCCTATATGGACCGCATCGTCGCGCAGGCCAAGGCCGACGGCTATGTCACGACGCTTTTCGGCCGCCGGCGCGACCTGCCGGAGCTGAAATCGTCGAATTTCAACCTCCGCAGCTTTGGCGAGCGCGTGGCGCTCAATATGCCCATTCAGGGCACGGCGGCGGACATCATCAAGGCCGCCATGGTGCGCGTGGACGCGCGCATGCGCGCCGAAGGACTGGAGGCGCAGCTCCTGCTGCAGGTGCACGACGAGCTCATCGTCGAGTGCCCGGCGGCGGAGGCCGAGACGGTCCGCGCCATCCTCATCGAGGAGATGGAGCACGTGGTCGATTACCGCGTGCCGCTGCTCGTGGACGCGAAGATCGGCGCGAGCTGGGCGGAGGCGCACTGATGGACTGCACGATCTGTGACGCCGGAGCGGCGCACCTGCTGCAGCTCGAGGCGCTTGAGCGTGCGTGCTTTTCCGCGCCGTGGACGCGCGCGCAGCTGGCCAGTCAGCTGCCGGACGACCGGCACGTGTTTCTCATCGCGGCGGCGGGGGAGACGGTGCTCGGCTACGCGAACTTCCTGCACGTGCTCGACGAGGGCGACATCGGCAATGTCGCCGTCGCGCCGGAGTACCGGCGGCAGGGCGTCGCGGACGCGCTGCTCGCCGCGCTGTGCGCGCGGGCGGCGGCGCTCGATCTCGCATTTTTGACGCTGGAGGTGCGCGTATCGAACGCGCCCGCCATCGCACTGTACCGCAAGCACGGGTTCCAGACTGTCGGTCAGCGCCGAAATTACTATCAGAAGCCGGACGAGGACGCGCTCCTCATGACCTGGTTCCGGAGAGAGGCAGAGACGATATGATTATTCTTGCGATTGAATCTTCCTGTGACGAGACGGCCGTCGCCCTCGTGCGCGACGGGCGCGAGGTGCTGACCGATCAGGTTTTTTCCCAGGCCGATCTGCACGCCATTTACGGCGGCGTCGTGCCCGAGATCGCCTCGCGTTCACACGTGGAGGTCATCTCCCAGCTGGCCGACCGCGCGCTGGCGGTGACCGGCCTGACCCGCGGCGACATTGACGCTGTGGCCGTCACCTGCGCGCCTGGGCTCATCGGCGCGCTGCTCGTCGGCGTGAACTTTGCCAAGTCCGCCGCGCTCGCGCTCGGCGTGCCGCTCATCCCGGTGCACCATGTGCGCGGCCACATCGCGGCCAACTACATCGCCTACCCGGAGCTGGAGCCGCCGTTCGTGTGCCTGGCCATCTCGGGCGGCAACACGCTCATCTGCGACGTGCGCGACTATACCGACCTGCGCATCCTCGGCGCCACGCGCGACGATGCGGCCGGCGAGTGCTTTGACAAAACTGCGCGCGTGCTCGGCCTGCCGTACCCCGGCGGCAAGCCCATCGACGATCTGTCCAAGACCGGAGACGACCGGAAGTACAAGCTCCCCATTGGCCACGTGGACGGTTGCCCGTATGACATGAGCTTCAGCGGCCTGAAAACGGCCGTCATCAACCTCGCCCACACGGCGGAGCAGAAGGGCGAGCCGCTCGACAAGGCGTCGCTCGCCGCGTCGTTCTGCCGCGCCATGAGCGAGAGTCTTGTGCCGCGCACGATGGCGGCGGTCCGGGAGCTCGGCTATGACAAGCTCGCCGTGGCGGGCGGCGTCGCGGCCAATTCCCGCATCCGCGGCGATTTTCAGGCCGCGTGTGACGCGGCCGGTATCCGCCTGTTTGTCCCGCCGCTGAAACTCTGCGGCGACAACGCCGCCATGATCGGCTGCCAGGCGTACTATGAGTATCTGCGCGGCGCGCGCGCCGGCAGCGAACTCAACGCCTGGGCCAATATGGAGATCTCCGAGGTGCCGTTTTATGGGCGTGCATGACGGCCACCGCGCCCGCATGAAGGCGCGCTTCGTGCGCAGCGGGCTCGATAATTTTGATGACCACAGCGTGCTCGAGCTGCTGCTGTTTTACGCCGTGCCCCGGCGCGACGTCAACGAGCTCGCGCACGCACTGCTTGACCACCTCGGCACGCTCGACGCCGTCTTTGAGGCGAGCTTTGAGGACATGATGCGCGTACCCGGCGTGGGGGAGAACGTGGCCACGCTCCTCACGCTCATCCCGCAGGTCGGCCGCCGGTACCAGATGGCCAAGCGCCGCCAGCAGACGATCCTGCGCTCGAGCGAAGACGCCGGGAATTATCTCGTGCCGCTGTACCTGTATGAGCGCACGGAGGTCGTCTACCTTCTGTGCCTGGACGCCAAGGGCGGTCTCATCAGCTGCAAGGAGGTCGGCCGCGGCGTGGTCAATGCCGCGGAAGTGTCCGTGCGCGCCATCGTGGAGACGGCCCTGTCGCAGAAGGCGGTGTCCGTCATCCTCAGCCACAACCATGTGGACGCTTATGCGCTCCCGTCGCGCGAGGATGAGCTCACGACCCGCCGCATCCGGGACGCACTTTTGCTCGTAGGAATCACGCTCGCGGATCATATCATCGTCTGCGGCGAGGATTATGTGTCGTTTGCCGATAGCGGTTTGCTCTGAATCATCACCGGCGGCACAAATCCTGCATTTTGCCTGTCAAGCATTTTTTCAGATCTCTCGCGTCTGCGAGAGATTTGTGTTATGGTAACAAAATCGATGTTTGTAAAATCCAAAAAGTCCGTTTCCGGCGTTTCCTAATTTATGTAGAAACGAAGCAATCGATTGAAATATCAAAGAAAATTCCGTGTTGAAAAGTCGGTTGAAAATGTTGATAACTCACAGCAAACAGGAAGACGAAAAATAATTATGTAAACGTATTGTCACAGAAATGTAAGAACTTTGACCTTCTCCACGAGCGGGAATGCCTGAAACCACGTGTGTTTTCCGGATGGCTGTAACAGTGCAAATTCTGCACAACCGACATAAAACGAAGAAAATCGACAATTTGTGCAGGAATGCAACATTTTTTCATGCATGAAAACAAATAGTAATCGTCGAACTTTTTTGTTGACATCCCCGGAGACATGTGATAGAATGTGCAAGCTGTAAGAAATATGCTAGTGTAGCTCAGTCGGTAGAGCAGCTGATTCGTAATCAGCAGGTCGTGTGTTCGAGTCACATCACTAGCTCCAGAAATGCCCTGTGGTTTTGACCGCAGGGCGTTTTTGCTCTCTGATGCTTGACGCGGCGGCGGGGGCACGGTATAATAAAGTATCCATAGAGCCGTTAGGGACGGTGTTTTTATTTCCCTGGTGATTAGATCTATCTAACTGAAACGTGGGAGGTGCGGCGCAATGGCCACAGCAAGACAAAAGGAAACTTTAGCAGACACGCAGGCGACGGTGCTGCATCAGGATGCGGAGCACACGGTCTATCGTCTCGATGGCGCCGACGGGGAAGTGGTGCAGACGGTCTATCCGGTTTTCCCGGGCATCGAGATCGCGTATCACGACGTGCACGCTACGGCCTGCGCCATGCAGCGCACGCACGCGCCAGGCTGCCTCGAGATCCACCACTGCCGCGAGGGGCGCATCGCCTACCCGTATGGCGGTGCCTGCTTTTTCCTCGCACCGGGCGACCTGGCAATCGTGCAGCGCTCGGCGGCAGCGGCCCCGGCGCGCTTTCCGACCGGGCACTACCACGGCATCACGGTGTCGATCGACCCGGCACGCGCGCCGGACTGCCTGTCGTGCTTTCTCGAGGACGTCGAGGTGCGGCCGAGCGCACTCATTGAGAAATTCTGCGCGGACGCCGCCTGCTTCGTCACGCGCTCGTCACAGGGCGTGGCGCACATTTTCTCCGAGCTCTACTCCGTGCCGGAGGGCATCCGCAAGGGCTATTTCAAGGTCAAAATTCTGGAACTGCTGCTGTTTTTGAGCGCGTTCCCCATGCAGGCGGCGCAGCCGCAGCACAGTTACCCCCAGTCGCAGGTGCAGCTTGCCGAGCAGGTCGGCGCGTATCTGCTGGAGAACACGGAGCGGCGGCTGACGGTCGCGGAGCTCGCGCAGCGCTTCGGCGCCTCGGTCACGCTCATCAACAGCAGCTTTCGCGGCGTGTACGGCATGTCGCCGGCGGCATTTCTGCGCGCACAGAAAATGCACGGCGCAGCCCGCCTCCTGCGCCAGACCGACCGCACGGTGCTGGATATTGCCGGCCAGTTTGGGTATGATAATGGCAGCAAGTTCGCCAAAGCGTTCCGGGACGTCATCGGCGTCTCGCCCAATGCCTACCGCAGCGGCATCGACTGCGACAGCTGCGCGCCGGAGGCTCCGGCGGTCTGACGGCGGGGCGGACATCTTTTTCATTTTGGAGCCATGTTCCGATGATTTGGAGCGGATGCCGGGGGTATCATGCAGTATCATAACACCAGAAAGCAACGAAACGCGCAGCTTTTCACACATGAGTTAGACAACTTTAACCAGCAACCGCGCAGCATTGCTCACTGCGCGAAAACCGGTAAACCACCACAGACAAGGAGGCAAGCCATGTCGGAGGAAAACGTCGTACGGCTCTGCGCGCCGACACTGGCCGGGATCAAGACCGGCAGCCTGTTCCCCTGTCCGTTTGAAAACCGGGAGACTTTGCTCATGGAGATCCGCCAGTACAACCAGGTGCTGGTTCCCAAAGGACTCTGCCTCCTCCCGCTGCGATTCACGGACAAGAGCGCGCTGCTGTATCTGTACCGCCCACGCGATCTGGAGCGGGATCTGCAGGACCGGCTGGCAGCAGAGATTCTGCAGCACGCAGGCTATGTCTGCGGCAGCAGCGAGCAGTGCCTGATGAAGCTCATCGAGCGTCTGCGCGCGTACGACGAATTCCCCCACGAGATTGGCCTGTTTCTGAGCTATCCGCCGGAAGACGTCAAAGGGTTCATCGAGCACCATGCGGCTGATTTCAAGTATGCCGGCCTCTGGAAGGTGTACGGCGACGAGCAGCGGGCGCGCGACCTCTTTGCCAAATACCAGCGGTGCACGGAGATCTACTGCGAACGTCTGCACGCGGGCTCGAGCATTGCGCAGCTCGCCGTGAACGTGCAGCAGCGAAATACAGCACAAAAGGAAAGGATGTTACCATCATGAAAAAAGCAGCAGTCATCTATTGGAGCGGCACCGGCAACACCGAGGCCATGGCCAACGCCGTGCTCGAGGGCATGAAAAGTGCCGGCGCGGACGCGGTGCTTCTGACCGCCTCCGATGTGGATGGTTCCGCCGTCGGCGGATATGACGCCGTGGCGCTCGGCTGCCCGGCCATGGGCTCCGAAGTTCTGGAGGACATGGAGTTCGAGCCGATGTTCGACGGCTGCAAATCCAGCCTGAAAGGCAAACGTGTCGCCCTGTTCGGCTCCTACGGCTGGGGCGGCGGCGAGTGGATGCACAACTGGGAGCGCGACTGCCGCAGCTCCGGTATCCAGCTCGCGTGCGACAGCGTAATCTGCAACGAAGCGCCCGATGATGCGGCCCTCGCGGCCTGCCAGGCGCTTGGCAAGGCGCTCGTCGATTAACTTCTTTCGATCGTACCCGGATCCCCCTCCGGTTACCGATACCAACAACAGGCATCAAGCCAAATCACCTCACCTCTCTTCTCTTCCCCATTCCCTGCAGCGGTGTGACACCACGCACTTTGCCTGTGCGTGACCGCTGACCCAACAAAGAATCGTCCGCCGGATTCCCCTCCGGGCGGACGATTTTTTGCTGCCCGCGCTTGACAACGCGGCGTGTATCCGCCTATCATAATTCAGAGTGTAAATCCGGGAGGCAGCGTCCATGCGCATACATGAATTTGGAACCGAACACGAAAAGACCGTCCTGCTGCTGCACAGCGCCTGCCTGAGCTGGCGCATGTTCCGCCCGGCAGTGGAGCGGCTGCAGACGCAGTATCATCTCATCATTCCGGCGCTGCCGGCGCATGACCCGGACGAAAAGACGCCATACACGAGCGTGGAGGCCGTCGCGGCCGAGCTGGGCGGCTGGCTGACGCAGCGGGGCATCGGCGCGCTCTGGGGGCTGTACGGCGTGTCCATGGGCGGCGCGGTCGCGCTGCGGCTGCTGGCGGACGGAAAGATCCCGGTGCGCACGTGTGTGCTCGATGCGGCCATCACGCCGTACCGTGCGCCGCGGTGGCTGACGCGGGGCTTTTCCCTGCGCAACTATCTCGTCATTCACTTTGCGCAGCGGCACCTGGCGCTCATCCGTCGGGCGTTCCCGTCGCAGCGCTTCGGTCAGGCGGCGGTGGAGGACGTCTGCACGATCTTGGGGCGGATGGACCGGCGCGATGTCTGGCGCGTGTTTGATTCCTGCTTCCACTACCCGCTGCCGAAGCAGCTTTGCACGGCGGCGCACGTGTCGTATTGGTACGGAGAAAAGGAATACTCCCAGCGCGCGCTGGACATCCGTCATGTGCGCCGTCTGCTGCCGGAGGCGGTGTTCGTCCCGTTTCCGGACTGTGCGCACGCGGAGTTTGTTTCCGGGCAGCCGGAGGCCTTTGCCGCGCGGCTGGCCGAGACGCTCGAGCGGGACTAGATCCATATCTATAAAACCAGCGCCCTGCACGGGAACTTCCTCCTGCACAGGGCGCTGGCTTTTGCTCTTTATTGTGCCGTGATGGCGGCTGCGATCTGCTCGGCGCCGTCTCGCGGCAGACAGGCAGACTGCGCGGCAAGTATACGTTCGGCGCATGCCGGGTCGTAGATGAGCCGGTCGGCAAAGCGCGCCGCCTCGTCCACATTGCGCGCAAAAAACGACAGGCCGTGGCGGGCGAAGAACGCGGCGTTTTCCGTTTCCACGCCGGGGATGACCATCGTTTGCACGAGCGGCACGCCCAGCATGGCGGCCTCGGAGCTGGAAATGCCGCCGGCCTTGCTCAGCAGCACGTCGGCCGCGTGCATGTAGACCGGCACCTGATCCGTAAACGGTACGGTCAGCACGCCCTGCCCGTGGTAGGCGTCCTCGAGCGCCTGCCGCAGCGCCTCATTCCGGCCGGGCAGCACGCACAGCAGTGCGTTTTCATCCGGCACGCGGCGGATCGCATCGCACAGCGACACGGCGTCGCCGCAGCCAATGCCGCCGGTCATGATGAGATAGATCTTCTTGTCCGCCGGCAGCCCCAGCGCTGCGCGCGCGGCGGCTTTGTCCATCGGCGCGAGAAAGCGCGCCGCCACCGGCATGCCGGTCACGATGAGCTTTTCGGCCGGCATCCCGGCCTGAATGCACAGCTCCCGCACCTCATTGTGTGGCAGGAAGTAAGCATCCAGATCGGTCTCGGCGAGAAACGGGATGCACGTATAGTCCGAGAGGATGCCATAGCACTTCACGTCGCAGCGCTCCCACCGGCGTAGGAACGTGAGTGTTTCCATCGGGAACAGATGCGAGCAGACAACGGCGTCATAGCCGTTGGCGCGGATGAAGGCGTTGAGCTGCCGCGCGTGGCGGATGTTGGCCATGTAGACCGGCGATGTGACGCCGGTCGCGCTGTACATCGCGCCTGCGTGGTACATCATGCCGAACACGTCCGGCACATTGGTCGAGATGTGGTTGAGGATCTTGTCAAAGCTCAGCGGCCCGGGGTCGCCGAACATGTGCAGCATATCGAGGAAAGATGTCTCGTGTCCACGCGCGTCGAGCGCCTCCTTGACAGCAAGCGCGCAGTGGTTGTGCCCCTCGCCGGTGCTGCAGCTCAAAAGCAGAATTTTCATGCCGGTCCCTCCTGTGTGTTGTAGCGTGTTCGCCGTCAGCAGTCGGTGCGGCCGGGATCGGCCGCGGAAATGCCCAGTACAGAAGCGGCGAGGTATTTGCCGCTCGCGGTTTTCATGATCGTGTCCAGAAAATGCACGATGCTCTCCTTACCGTATCCGTTCTCGGATGCGTTTGCGATGTAGTCCGCCTCAATGAGGATCTGGTAGTCCATGCCGCAGATATTCTGCAGCGTGTGGTGATGCCCCACGAGGTAGGCCACGCGCGCGATCTGTGCCTCCGTCATGCCGGTGCCGGCGAGAAAGGCGCGCACCAGCACGGCGCCCTCCTGCTCCTGATACTTGCCGTTGGTGTTGCCGTATTTCTCGCGGCAGAGCGGGCAGGCAATGTCGTGCGTGATGGCGGCGACTTCCAGAAGGTGTTGCGTCTCCGCGTCCAGCCCCTCCAGTTCGCCGATCGTTCGGGCGTAGGCCCAGACGCGCAGGAGATGGTCAATATCGTGGATATTGCCATTGGATGCGGCGATCATTTTGTTCAGAATTTGTGCGATGGTCATGGGATGCCTCCGTTGTCCGTCAGTTAAAATGCCCGTCGTTGGCGGCGAAGAGCCGCGCGCACTGGGCGCGCAGCGCCGCGTGCTCGGGCGCGGAGAGCGCCGGGTCGGCGGCGAGCACTGCGCGGGCCGCGTCGCGCGCGTCGTTGACGGCGGTCATGTTCGTGCCGAGGTCGGCGATGTGCAGCGCCGGCAGACCGTGCTGCCGGTTGCCGAAAAAGTCGCCCGGTCCGCGCTGGCGCAGGTCGGCCTCCGCGATCTGAAAGCCGTCGGCCGTGTCGCACAGCACCTTCAGCCGCGCGCGCGCTTCCTCCGTGTGCGCGTCCGACACGAGCACGCAGTACGACTGAAACGGCCCACGCCCGATGCGCCCGCGCAGCTGGTGCAGCTGCGAAAGGCCGAAGCGCTCGGCGTTTTCGATGATCATGAGCGCCGCGTTCGGCACGTCCACGCCGACCTCAATGACCGTTGTCGAGACGAGAATGTCCGTCTCTCCGGCGGCGAAGGCGGCCATGCACGCATCCTTGTCCTTGGCCTTCATGCGGCCGTGGATGCAGGCCACGCGGTGCTGCGGGAACGTCCGCTGCAGGGCCTGCGCGTGCTCCTCGGCGGACTTGAGATCGGACGGTACGTCGTCCGTCTCCTCCACCTTCGGGCAGACGACGAACACCTGCCGTCCCTCACCGATGAGCTTGTCGATGAAGGCGTTGAGCCGCGCGCGGTAGCGCTCGTCCACACACACGGTCTGCACCGGCTGGCGGCCGGGCGGCAGCTCGTCGATGATCGACACGTCCAGATCGCCGTACACCAGCAGCGCCAGTGTGCGCGGGATGGGCGTCGCGCTCATGACGAGCGTGTGCGGCTGCTCGCCCTTGCGTACAAGCGCGGCGCGCTGCTCGACGCCGAAGCGGTGCTGCTCGTCCGTGATGACGAGACCGAGACGGAAAAACGTCACCGAGTCGCTGATGAGCGCGTGCGTGCCGACGACGACGTCGAGCAGGCCGCCGGCGAGCGCCTCTTTCACCTCGCGTTTTTGCCGCGCGGTCATCGCACCCGTTAAGCGGCCGACGCGGATGCCGAACGGCTCGAGCAGCGTGCGCAGCGTGTGTTCATGCTGCTCGGTGAGGATCTCCGTCGGCGCCATGAAGGCGCTCTGGCAGTCGTTTTCGTGCGCAAACCAGATGCACGCCGCGGCGACGAGCGTCTTGCCTGAGCCGACGTCGCCCTGTACGAGGCGGCTCATCGGCACGCCGGAGACCATGTCCTGCACGGCGGCAGCGACGGCGCGCCGCTGCGCCCCGGTGGGCGAGAAGGGGAGCGTGCGGTAAAATGTCTCGAGGTCGGCACCTTTCATGCGGATGCCGCCCTCGGCGCGCCGCTGCGAGCGGATGCGCGCCATGGCGGTCGAGAGCACGAACAGCTCCTCGAACACCAGCCGCTTGCGCGCCGTGTCGAGCGCCTGCGCGTCGGCCGGTTGGTGAATGTTCTGCAGGGCATAGTCCTGCTGCGCGAGCTGATAGGCGCGCGCGATGTCCGCCGGGATCACGTCCTGTAGCTGCCCGATGCAGGCGTGCAGCGCGGGCGTCATGGCCTTGCGGATGTCATTTTGCGTCACGCCGGTCGTCAGTGGGTAGACCGGGTAAAAGCAGTTGGTCACGCTGCCGCAGCGCGCCGCCTGCTCGCAGACGGGGTTCGTCATCGTCTTGCGAAAGCCATTGGCCTCCACCTTGCCGTAGAAAATGTACGTTTCGCCCGCGTGCAGATTGTTCTTGCGGTAGGGCTGGTTGAAATAGGTCACGTCCAGCGCGCCGGTGTCGTCGGCGATGCGGACTTTGACCAGTGTGAGCCCGCTGCGGACATACTGTGCGCGCGGCTCAGCCGCGACCACGGCGCGGATGCACACGGCCTCGCCGGGCTGCGCATCCGCGATCGTGCGAAACTGCGTCCGGTCCTCGTACCGGCGGGGGTACAGGCCCGCCAGATCGCGCAGCGTCGCCACGCCGAGCTTTTGGAAGGCCTGCGCTTTCTTCGGCCCGATGCCGGCCAGCGCCTCGAGCGGTGTATCCGGTGTGTAGGTCATGTGCATCCCTCCTGTACGCCGCATTTCCAGCGCCAGAGCCGCGCCTGGTCCTCGGGCGCGGCATAGCCGATGCCGACGCGGGTATCGGTCTCGAGCGCGAAGCGCAGCCCATCGTCCTCGATCCAGAGCTCCGGACAGGCCGTGATGTCGCCGTCGTTGAACGCCTTGTCGATCTGCAGGCGCTTGGTCAGCTTGCCGGGGCCGCCCGCGCCGTCCGCGCACGCGCGGATGAGCACGGCCTGCGGCTCGTCCACGTGCCCGGTCACGATGTTGAGCATCCAGTGCATGCCGTAGCAGAGGTAGACGTAGATCGTGCCGCCGTCGTGATAGAGCACCTCCGTGCGCTTTGTCCGGCCGTGGCAGGCGTGGCAGGCGGTGTCCCGCTCGCCGCGGTAGGCCTCCGTCTCCGTGATGCGCGCACGCAGCAGCGTGCCGTCCGGCAGCCGGCGCACCAGGATGCGCCCAACCAAGTCCGGCGCGACGCAGAGCACGTCGCGCCGGAAGTATTCCCGATCATGCAGTTTCATGTTTCTCAGCTCTCATACTGGACGACATAGTTGTCGCCGTTGGGGGTGAATTTTCCGTACAAACCGTTGGTGAGCACCACGTGGCCGTCGGACTTGACGAGCACCATCTCAAACCCGCCGTAGGTGCGCCAGTAGTTGAGCGCCGCCTGCGGCCCGAGCACGAACATCGCGGTCGACAGGCAGTCAGCCAGCGTGCCGTCCTCACACACGATCGTCACGGACAGGAGACCGTTGTTCACCGGCCGCCCGGTCTTGGGGGAGAGAATGTGGTGGTATTTCTGCCCGCCCTCGGTGAAAAAGCGCTGGTAGCTGCCGGAGGTGATGACGGCCGTCTCGCCAACGGTGAGGTAGCCGAGGTAGCTGCCGGTGTCGTTCGGGTCCTGCACGGCGATGTTCCAGTCGCTGCCGTCCGGCTTTTTGCCGAGCGTCTGCACGTTGCCGCCGAGGGACACCACACCGCTCGTGACGCCGGCGGCGCGCATGGCCTGAATGGCATAGTCCGACGCGCAGCCCTTGGCCACGGCGCCGAAGCTCAGCGACATGTCTGCCGGCATGGTCACGAGATAATTCGCGCTGTCGTCCGTTTCGGCGAGCTGGACCTTACTCATGTCCACGCACGGGAGCAGGCGCTCGATCTCCGCGTCCGCCGGGACGCGGTAGTTCTGGTCGATGAAGCCCCATAGTTTGCTCAGGGGGTAGGTCGTCAGGTCGAGCGCGTCGTCCGAGCGCTCGGACACGGTCTGCGCCGTGCGCAGCATTTTGGCAATCTGCTCGTTGACGACGACGGAGCTGCCCATGGCGTGGTTGATCTCGTAGGTCTTGCTGCGCTCGTTTTCCGGGTCGAGCATTGTGTCCATGCTGTTGATGATGCTGATGGCGGCGCTGATGCCGTCGTCCGCCTTCTTGCCGTAGGCGGTCAGGTCCATGACGGTGTCCATGGCGAAGATCTGCTGTGTGGTGCTTTTTGCCTCGCCGCAGGCGCTCAGCGGCAGCACGAGCGCGCAGCACAGCAGCAGCGCGAGCAGACGGGTGTGCAGACGTTTATGATTCATAGAGGGTGTGTCCTTCCGATACAGGTTTCTTTCTGCCAGTATAGCATATCCGCTGCCAAATGGGAACAGAAAATCCTGCTTTACATTTTGCCCGGACTTTGCTATAATATCTCCTGCTGAATATGCGCCCGTAGCTCAGCTGGATAGAGTGACAGACTCCGACTCTGTAGGCCAGCGGTTCGAATCCGCTCGGGCGTACCACGAAAAAACCTGCCGTGAGGCAGGTTTTTTTGCTGTGCGCCGCGGATTCGAGGTTTATCCCCGAGAGGGGAAATCCGCTCGGGCGTACCACAAAGGGAAGCATCCGGTCCGGATGCTTCCCTTTTCATGTCGTATGCAATATAGCAAGTGCCTCAGAGTTTGACTCTGAGGCACTTGCTTATCCGGGATGCTGTAAGGGGGAAATTACAGCAATGCCTGATCGGTGACGGCACGGCCGGCGATGCGTCCATAGAACAGGGCGCTGCCGATCGACGTGCCGCAGGTCGGGTACTGTGTGCCGTACATGCCGGTGCCGGCAACCTCGCCCGCGGCGTACAGGTGCGGGATCACAGAGCCGTCGGGCTTCATGACGCGCGCGGAGACGTCGGTCTCCAGACCGCCGAACGTGACGGTCACGCACGGGTGCATGCGCAGCGCGACGAATTTGGGTCCCTTGATCGGGTGCAGGAACTCGGCAGGCTTGCCGAAGTCCTCGTCCACGCCTTTTTCGACCAGCTCGCAGTAGCGGTCATAGGTCGCCTGCAGCGTTGCCGGATCGCAGCCCATCTTCTTGGCCAGCCCCTCGATGGAGGTGGCGCAGGGATCCTTGGACTTGCCGGCGACCGCGGACTTGTAGCCATACTGCACGCCGCCGTAGGGCTCCTTGCCGCTGGTGATGTACCAGCCGCAGTTGCTGCCGGAGCGGGCGATGGCATCGCTGACCGTGTACTGATAGCTCCACTCGTTGACGACACGCTCGCCGCGGTCGTTGACGATGAGGCCGGACTCGTCGTTGATGCCGATGCCGCAGGTCAGGCTCGTGTACACGACCTGCACGGCCGGGTGCTCGTAGTTGAGCGCGCCGATCTTCTCGGCGGCCGTCAGACCGTCGCCGACGTTGCCGTGCGGCACGTTGCTGAAGTAGTGCGCGACGGGGTAGCGCGCGACCATTTCCTTGTTGCGGGCATAGCCGCCAGTCGCGAGGATGACGCCTCTTCTCGCGTAGAGCGTGAGTTTGGTGCCGCCCTTGCGCGTGCACGTCACACCGGTGACGACGCCCGCCTCGTCCGTGAGGATCTCGTTCATGGCGGTGTCGTAGATGATCTCGCCGCCGAGGTCGTTTTCATAGTACAGCGTCAGGGGCGTGGAGATCTCGCCGCCTTCGCCGTTGGTCTGTCCGCCACCGCCAGGGGAGTTGTGCACGCGCCACGGCTGCAGGCTGACGTGGATGGGCTCGACGTCGAGCACGTCAAAGTGCGTCTTGAGCACGCCGTCCTTCTCCACGGGCTTGGACAGCGGCTCCCACGGCTGCGCGAGGACTTCCGCGGGGTCGCCTTTCACGGTCGCCTCGATGGAGGTGAGCCAGTCGAGCGTCTGGTTGAGGTGATCGACCAGGTAGCGGTTTTTCGACTCGTCCATGAACTTGCCGTTGCGGTTGCCGACGTCCATGAGGTAGTCGTAGACCATGTCCTTGTTGTCATACAGGCCCTGCTTTTTCTGCCATTTGGTTCCGGCACCGAGGAGTTTGCCGCCGCTTCTCGCGGTGGCGCCGCCGGTGATGCCCTGCTTTTCGACGATGACGACGTCCGCACCGGCCAGCTTCGCCTCAATGGCTGCGGCCAGGCCGCCTGCGCCCGCACCGCACACGACCACGTCGACCGTGCGCACTTCGTCCTGATATTCCGGCGCCTCCGGGGCGGGAGCGGCCTTGAGCGCGGCAATGTCCTCCTTGGACGCACCGGCGGCCTTGAGCGCTGCCGCCGTCGCGTCGAGGATGGCGGTGCACGTCAGATCTGCGCCATCGACCGTGGGGATGTTCAGCGTCTGGTACTCCACGATCAGCTTGGGGAAACGCTCCATCGGCGTCGTGTTCAGGCCCCAGGCAATGCCGCGGTATTCCTTGTGCTGCGTTACTTTTACGGATTCGATCTTATTTTCCGATACCGTCACGTTGACGATGAGCTTGCCACCGTAGCCGCGGCCGGTGCCCTCATAGGTTCCAGGATTGTAGCTCGCCATATTTGAAACCTCCGTTTTCGTTTCGATACTGTCTTACAGATCCAGCTTTTCGGCCTGATCGTCTCTCCAGAAGAATTGCCAGTCCTTGAGGTGCCACTGGATGGCTGTCTCGCGCGGGTCCATCGTCGCGGTCACGCCCTTGGCGTACATGTCGTCGATCTGCGCTTGCGTGTAGCCGAGGAACTCCAGCACCTCGCGGCTGTGCTCGCCGAACGTCGGCGCGGAGGCGACGATCTGGGCGGGGTTCTTCTTGAACTTGTTCGTGATGCCGATGCCCTTCATCTCGCCGTAGACGCTGTCGGTCCAGGTGGCAATGTCGTTGCGGGCGGCGTACTGCGCGCTCTTTTCGATGTCCGCGGGTCCGAAGGCTTTCTGGTTCGGGATGCCGGCCTTGTTCATGATGGCCTCGACCTCATCGACCGTGCGCTCGGCGCAGAACTTCGTGATGGCCGCCTCGATGCGCTGGCCGCGCGGCAGGGACTTGAGCGAGCCCGTCATGCCCTCGGGGAAGTCGGGGTCCGTGCCGTCGCCCGGCGTGGGCAGGCCGACAAGCGGATAGCCCTTTTTCGTGTTGCCGGCGCCGACCATGCCGATGAAGATGGTGCCGCCGTCCTTGCAGTCATAGAACGAGAAGCCGGCCGCAATGTCGCTGACGTTGCCGGTGCGGTACTTGACCGGCTCGCCCGGGCCGGGGTAGCCCTTGTTGAACCACTCGGCCGGGTAGCTGCCCAGCAGGCGGAACATCGTCTCATACTGCGACACGTCGCATGCGTCGCCCTCGCCGGTGATGCGGGCGTTGGTCATGATGGACAGCGCGCAGATGCAGGCGTTGTAGGCGGTGGCGTAGTCGGACAGGTACGGGTTGACCTTCAGCGGGGGAGACGTGGGGCTCGTGCCGTTCATGTACATGTAGCCGCCCATGGCCTGGCCGGAGACGTCGTAGGCCGCCTTGTTCTTGTCCGGGCCGGTCTGGCCGTAGCCGGAGACGTGGACGATGGCGAGCTTGCGGTTGATCTTCCACATGTGCTCGTCGCTCAGGCCGTTTTTGGCATAGGTGCCGGGGCGGCCGGACTCGATCCAGATGTCTGCCCATGCAATCAGCTTCTCGAGCACCTCTTTGCCCTTGGCGGTGCGGGTGTTGAGCGTGATGGAGTACGTGTTGCGGTGATCCTGCGAGTAGCCGTAGTTGCCGCGGGTCTGGCAGGGCATGTTCGGGGACTCGACCTGCACGACCTGCGCGCCCATCTCGGCCATGATGCTCGCGGCGAAGGGGCCGGCGATGTTCGTGCCCGTCATGAGCACTTTCACGCTCGAGAGCACGCCGAACTTCGGGAACTGGCCGAACGGCATATGCGTGCCGTAATAATCTTTATAATGCGTCGACATAGTTATGTTTCCTTTCTCAGCGCGTTGCGGGGAAGTGGTTACATGTTGAGCCAGCCGGCGTCCACCTTCAGCTCCGCACCGGAGATGTAGCGCGCGGCGACGTCGTCTGCGAGATAGGCGATGGCGTTGGCGCAGTCTTTCGGCTTGCCGAGCATGGGCTTTTTCTCGCCAGGCTTCGTAATGGTGTGCAGCGGGGCCGCCTTGCCGGCGCGCATCTGCCACTCGAGGATGCCGATGCCCTTTTCGCGCGGCACCTTGTTGATCTCGGTGAGGATGTTCGCGGGCTCGATGCAGTTACAGCGGATGCCGCGCTCGAAGAAGGAAGCGGAGATGTTGCGCGTCAGGCCGAGCACGGCGTGCTTGGTCATGACGTACATCGCGCCGCCCTTCAGGCCGCGCAGAGAGGCGGCCGAGGCTACGTTGACGATGTTGGCCGGCGTGCCCTGCTCGAGGAAGATCTTGATGGCGCGCTGGCAGCACAGGTACACGGCACGCTGGTTGGTCTCGTAGATCATGTCATAGACTTCCTGCGGGGTCTCGTGAATGGGGAGCTGACCGTCAAGCATGCCGGCGTTGTTGACCAGAATGTCCAGGTGGCCGAATTCCTTGAGACAGGTGTCGAACATGGCGTCGATCTGCGCCGGATCGCGCACGTCCGTCTTGACCGGCAGGATGACGCCGGGGGCGTTCTCTGCCGCGACTTTGTCGCGCAGGTCTTCCAGCCGCTTCAGGCGGCGCGCCGCGGCGACGACCTTGGCGCCCTCCATGGCGAACAGCCGCGCGGTGGAGCGGCCGATTCCGGAGCTCGCGCCGGTCACGATGACGACTTTGCCTTCAAATCGCATGTTTTGCATGTCAATTCCTCCTTGTATGATGGTTGATTTTTTGCCCTTGGAACGGGACGGATTTCTTAGGGGAAGCGGGATTGGAGCCCTCCTTCTTGTTAAAATAATATCATTTTAAAAAGAGGTAGTCCAATATTGATTTTTGACCTTGTCATAAGTTTTTCTTCTGATTATAATAATCGTAAGCTATATTTCATGGGCAAGCGTACACTTACCCGACAAGGGAGCGAACATCATGGGCATCCAGCGTCTGCCGGTGTTTTTATCCGCCGCGGAAAACCTCAATTTCACCAAGGCTGCCGAGGAGCAGTGCATCTCGCAGACGGCCGTCAGCCAGCAGATCAAGCTGCTCGAGCAGGAGCTCGGCTATGCGCTGTTTGTGCGCGGCAAGCGCGGCGTGAGCCTGACGCCGGCGGGCGAGGTGTTCTACCGGCAGTGCAAGCAGCTCATGATCCGCTACAACGACGCCGCGGCGCAGGGCAAGAAAATCGCGCTCGGCAACGCGACGGATCTGCGCATCGGCTACGCCGGGGCCTACGAGCTGTGGACCATCGTTTCGCAGATCCGCAAATATCACCGCCAGCACCCGGAGGCGGAGATCGAGTTTCAGCTCGGCAGCAACCAGAGCCTGCTCGATGGTCTGGCCGAGGGGCAGCTGGACATGGCCGTGCTTTCCGGCTTCGGCGTGGAACTCGGCAAGGGGCTCGACAGCCGCGTCACGCTCTCGGACCCGTGCATGGTCATGATCAGCGCTTCGCACCCGCTGGCGGAAAAACAGACGATCCATCCGCGAGAACTCAAGGGTATGCCGATCGTGCTCAACCGCGCACAGGACAGCCAGCCCTCGGCGGGGCTGATCGCGGGCATGTATGCCAACATGGGCCTGCGGGACAATAAGCGCATGTACGCCGACGATTTTTACAGCATCGCCCTCATCATCAACACCGGCATCGCCTTCAGCATCATGCCGGCGAGTGTCGCCTGCTGGGGGATCGACGGCGTGGTGTTTCGCCCTGTGCAGGGGTTCAAGGCGAAGGCACGCACGTTGCTGGTCTATCCGCGCGGCTCGCAGGACACGGGCATCCGGTCGTTCGTGTCGCTCATCAAGCCGAAGCGCTGAACAGGGAAAAAGGATCTGCCCCCGCGCGGCATAGCCGCGCGGGGGCAATCTGCTGTTTGTGCGTCATCCTGCCAGAACGAGCTTCAGGATCGCTCCGGCGAGTATGAGCGCACTGGCGACGGTCGTGATCGTGTAGATCTTCCGCGCCTCCCGGTCCGTCTTTTCCTTCGCGAGATAGTAGATGCCCGCGCCAAGGATCATTGCGCCGATGACGGGGTCGAGCGTGCCGATGATGGCCAGCAGCTCGGTGTTACCGGCCAGCACCCGGCGGCCGTCCACTGTTGCGCACACGCCGCGCCCGGCACCATTTGAAATCCTTCGGCTGCGGCCATCGGCGTGCCGCCGCTCTGACGGTAGGAGGCCGTGATCGCCTTGCCGAGCGGGTGCTCCGAGAGCTGTTCGGCCGAAGCTGCCAGCCGGTAGAGCGCGGCGTCGTCCGATCCGGGCGCGAGCACGCGCGCCGTCTGCGGCGTGAGGTGCACGAGCTTTTCGATGCCCGCACGCGCTTTTGCCACCGTCAGTTCCTCCAGCAGTCCGCCGAGCTGCATGATGAACGCGACCTCACCGGCTGCAAAGATCGCGCCGATGCACACAGACGCGATCAATGCCAGCGACACGAGCACGTCGGCCTTGATGTCAAATGCCGTCACCAGCCCGATGACTGCCTCCAGCACGATCGGCACGCCGCACAGTACGACTGCGATCCACGCCAGATCGAAGGGGAGCGGCTGCCGCTTGAGCAGACTGCACACGAGCGCAATGCCGCCAATGGCCAGCAGCGCAATGTCCTTCTTCGTCACGCCCAGCTCCAGAAGCCGTTCAGGTTTTTCCATAAGTGTTTTCATGGTTTCGCCTCGCTTATACCGTATTGGGTATATGTTACCAAGAGGGAAAAGAAAAAAGCACAGTCGAATGACTGTGCTTTTCCGGTGTCTTGTGTACAGGCTTCAGCCCATGTTCGCGAAGCGCTCCACGGCCTTCGTGAAGTTTTCGATCGTCTTATCGGCGTCGCCGTGCTCGATCCCGTCGCGTACACAATGCTGGATGTGCCCCTCGAGCACGACCTTGCCGCAGCCGTGCAGGGCGGATTTGGCGGCGTTGATCTGCGCGAGCACGTCCTCACACGGGACGTCCTCGTCAATCATCCGGTCGATGGCCTGCACCTGGCCGATGATCTTTTTGAGTCTGCGGTGCAGATTTTCCGCGTCCATACACTGTCGCATAGCATGACCTTCATACCGTTACGGGTACTTGTATTTGCCTGCCATTATACGGCGGCGCGTTCGGCGGCAAGGTAGCGCGCGAGTGCGTCCTGCCAGTCCGGCAGGGGAGCAAAGCCGGATCCGGCCAGCTTTCCGGTGTCCAGCCGGCTGCTGTGCGGCCGCGTAGCAAGGCTCCGGCCGTATTCCTCGGTCGTGACCGGCAGCACGGTCACGGGGATGCCGGCTGCGCGGAAAATCGCGCAGGCAAAGGCATACCAGCTCACGCAGCCGCCGCTGTTGACCGCGTTGTAGCGGCCATAGCGGTCACTTTCGGCCATGTCGGCGAGTAGCCGCGCGAGATCTGGCGTGTAGGTCGGTGTGCCGATCTGGTCGCTGACGACGCGCAGCGTGTCGTGCGTCCGGCTCAGCTGCAGCATGGTGCGCACGAAGTTTTTGCCGCCCGTGCCGTAGACCCACGAGGTGCGCACGATGAAGTACCGCTCGAGCGTTTCCGTCACCGCACGCTCACCGGCGAGCTTGCTCTGCCCGTAGACATTCAGCGGCGCGAAGCGCGTGCAGTCGGCGGGGTAGGGGGCAGTGTCCGTCCCGTCAAAGACGTAGTCCGTCGTGATGTAGATCAGCTTGCAGTCCGCGTCGCGGCAGGCCATAGCTACGTTTTTCGTGCCGCCGGCGTTGACGGCGAACACCTGCGCCCGGTTTTCCGGCAGCTCTGCGCCGTCCACGTCCGTCCAGGCGGCGCAGTGGATGACGGCGTCCGGCTGCGTGTCCGTGATGAGCGCCTGCACGGCCTGTGGGTCGCAGAGATCGGCCTGCGCATACACGGTCGCGTCCGCACAGCGGGGCTGCGGCGCGCGCCCGGTCGCAATGCAGGTATGGCCGCGCCGCAGGACCTCCTCCGTGACGGCGCTGCCGAGCAGGCCGTTGGCGCCCGTGACGAGTATTTTCATAGGCTCACCTCCGCGGTGTGCGCCGCGCTCACAGTTCGATGCCGAGCGCGCGCAGCGCCGGCCAGTTTTGATCCTTTTCGCTGAGGATGGGCATGTCCTGTCCCGGCCAGACGATGCCGATGTCCGTATCGTCCCAGCGGATGCCGCCCTCGTCCTCGGGGTGGTAGACATCGCCGCACTTGTAGGCAAAGACGGCCTGCTCGCTCAGCACCTGAAACCCGTGCGCGAAGCCGCGCGGGATATAGAGCTGACGGCGGTTGTCCGCACTGAGCAGCACGCCGGTCCAGCGGCCGTAGGTCGCGCTGCCGCGGCGCAGGTCGACGGCGACGTCGAAGATCTCACCGCAGATCGCGCGCACGAGCTTTGCCTGCTGGTGCCGTTTTTGAAAGTGCAGCCCGCGCAGCACGCCGCGCTGCGAGCCGGACTGATTGTCCTGCACGAACGTGTCCCGGATGCCGGCGGCCGCAAAGTCGGCGGCCTTGTAGGTCTCCATGAAGTACCCGCGCGCATCGCCGTAGGCTTTGACGTCCACGATCTGCACGCCGGGAATGTCCGTGGGCGTAAACGTGAAGTTGCTCATGGCTTTTTCACCGTCTCGTAGGCGTACTGCGCCGGGTCGCCGTAAAAATCGAGCAGCATATGCGCGAACTTGTCGTGCACGCCGTGCTTGGCCGGTGCCTGCACGATGTTCATACCCGGGTTGTGATTGCCCTCGATGAGCTCCAGCTTGCCGCCGGGCAGAATGGCCACGTCCCAGCCGACGACGCGCAGGCACGGCAGCGTCTGCGCGGCACTGCGGCAGAAGGCGCAGATCTCCTCCCACTGCGGGATGGGCGTGCCGCGAAAGCGCACGCCGGTCATCGGGTGCAGGATATAGCTGTTGCCGTGCTCGTCGAGGCCGTCAGTCATGATGACGCCGGTGGCCGGGTCAATCTCGCAGAAGATGCCGCCGCCGTGGGCGTTATCGACGTGCAGGCCGTTATTGCCCACGCGCAGGCCCGCACCAAAGACCTCAAAGCGCTCGCCGCGGCGGAACGTGATCACGCGCAGCGTGTTGAGCGACTCCGGGTGAAAGCGCGCGAGGGAGGCATCCGACTGGATGAATTCCTCGGCCAGATACTTGCCCGCGCACAGCTCATCAAACAGCGCCTGCCGGTCGGGCGCTGCGTCCCACTCGGCCTCCGTCAGCTTGCAAAAGCCGATGCCCCAGCTGGAATACTGCGGTTTGAGTGCGATGCTGTGGTATCGGTGCACGAAGGCGTCAAACGCCGCAAGATCGCTCTCCGGCAGGTACAGCCAGCCGCGGCTGACAAACTGCGTGAAGTTTTTCAGAAACGTCACCTTGCTCTTGAGGTACGGCTCGGCGGCGCTGTTGTACGGGCGCATGAGCAGGGTCGCCTCCACGTCGGTCAGGTACTGTTTTTGCTGCGCAGTCGTCAGGCCGTAGAAGCCGAAGATCATGTACTCGGACATGGACACGCGCTTTTCCGGGTTGCTGCGCCGCACCTTGAGGTAGTCGTGAAAGAGCTGCTCGGCGGTGAAGCCCTCCGGCAGTTCGCGGACGCCCTGGATATAGTCGCGCCAGCGCTTGTGCAGCACGGGGTAGGCGCGGAGATTTTTGACCAGTTTATTTTCAGTGAGGATGTTCTTCATCGGTTTCACCTGCACAGTCCCGGAGCAGCGGATATTTGCCCACTCCGTCAAATTGAATGATGTTGCCGCCCGGCCAGTGCCAGTTGCCCTCAATGAGCTCCGGCCCGTCGGGCGTGACGGCGATGTCCCAGCCGACGTAGCCCATGCCGGACACGCGGTCCATAGCCCGATGCACGCACGCGGTGAGCTCCGGCCAGAACGGAATCTGGAATCCGGGCAGATACGCGCCCGATGCCGGGTGGCGGGTATAATCGCACAGATCGGTGTTGCTGCGTCCCGGGCCGGACACGCGGCCGGACGAGAGCTCCAGCGGGTAGGCGACGCCGCCGGTGTGGAAGTTATCGGTCGCGGCGCCTTTGCCGCCGCACTTGAGGCACGCGCCGATGAGCCGGACGCGGCCGTCACGGTCGCGCGCGGCGTTAACGCGCACACTGTTGACGCACCCGGGGCTGAGCGCCTCGAGCGCGGGGTGCTGCCGGATGGGCGCCTCGAGCAGCAGCCGTTGCGCCCGGCAGTCATCGTAAAACGCGGTGCGGTCAGGGATGGCGGCGCTGCGGCAGCGCTCGATACCGCGGCCCATCGTGCCGCTCACGGGCTTGAGAAAGAACGTGCCGTTCCCGTCCAGAAAGGCGCTGAAGGCGGCAAAGTCCGCCTCCGGCGCGTAGACGTGCGCCCGCCGGACATCGGGCGCGAACACCGTGAGAAAGCGCGCCTTGCTCGTGAGGGCTTCTTTTTCCGCCGCCGCGGCATTGCGGTTGAGCGCCCGGTCGAGCGCGCCGGAGCGGCCCGACGTGAGAAAGGCCGCGCGCTGCCAGTCCGGCAGGTCAAAAAACCGGAGCACGAAGTAGTTTTCCGGCGATGCGCCGTGCCGCACGCTGCACCACAGCGCGTCGAGCAGATAGCCCGTCCGGCTGCCGCCGCGCTGCGCGCGCAGGCGCGTGCACATGCGGTAGGTCTTTTTCAGTGCGTTCCAGCGGGACATGGCTCAGCGCCCCTCTCTGCATCGTCCAGAATGGTCCGGATGTTGTCCCGGCCGAGCCGTTCGATCGTGCGGCCCTGCGCGCGCAGGTCATACCCGAGCGCCGCCGAGGCGATCTCGATCAGCGACGAGCACACCGGCGTCGGCACGCCCAGCGCTGCGCCCAGCGACTCCAGCAGGCCGAGCCCCTGCGGCACGTCCTCCGTGATATAGCGCGAGCGTACATCCAGCGGCCCCTTCGCCCGCTCCGGCATGGCGGCGTAGGCGAAAAAGACCTCCTTCGCGTCGCGCGCATCGTCGAGACTGTTGCGGAATTTGCACGCCTCGACATACGGCACCGGGTCGCAGCCGAGGTGCTCGAGCACGCGCATTTTCTCGCCGTCGAGCGCCTCCAGCAGGTTCCAGACCGATGGCGTGAACACTTCGTGGTACATGCAGAAGTTGCCGTGCGTGGCCTCGATGCGCGGGATGCTCATCACGGCGCCGACCGTGTGCACGATCATATTCGGGTTGTGCAGCGCGGCCTCGGCCACGCTCTTGAGATACACAAACGGTGTGCCCAGCCGGTCGAGCACCTCCCGGGCTGCCGGGAGCGCGCTATGCGGGTAGACACCGATGGGGTTGCGCACGTTGCGGAAGCCCACCTGAAACTCCCCGGGTGCGCCGATGCGCCCGTCGATGAAGTTGCTCTCCGCCTCGGCGAGGATCACGCCGTCAGCCGGGTGCAGCCCCAGCGCGTAGGCGGTCGAGAGGTAGCCCGGCACCATCAGCAGGATCTGCCCCGGCGTCAGAAACGGCACGACGCGCCGCAGCACGTCCGGGTGATAGCCCGTCTGCGTGCACAGGAGCACGACGTCCTTGGCCCGGACGTCGGCCACGTCGCGCGACAGGTGCGCGATCACGCAGTCGGTCTCCTTGCCGAAATCATGGATGCGCATCCGGCCGCCGGCGGCGCACAGATGCGCAAAGTTGTCATCATGCAGACTGTGCGAGGTCTTGATGAGCGTGACCTCGTGGCCGCGCGCGGCGTAATCGGATGCGAGCGCGCAGCCGCTGTTGCCAGCGCCGAGAATGGCAATGTTCATAGCGTTTCCTCCATCATGCGGCCAAAGCGCAGGTCGGTCTCCGGCAGACGCTTGTTGTCCAGCGCGGCCGCCGGGGTGAACGTCAGCTCGCCGAAGCGCACGCCGCGCGGCGTGAGGTACAGGTCCACGCGCACAAAGTCAAACGGCTTGCTCAGCCGGTCGGCAATCGCGAAGGCCTCGTCCAGCCCAGCCGGTTTCGGCAGCGTGAAGCCCTCGGGCGCGGCCTGCGAGTCGCGGTTGATGCGCAGGAGCCGGAAGTCCCGGTCAAAGAAATAAAACTTCGGCCAGCCCTCGTCGCGCCCCACGCAGAGCATAACACAATCTGCCCGGCCGTGGAAGCAGTAAAATTTATAGTCCTCCGGCAGCGTGCCGTCTGCGCTGCCGATGTACTCCTCCACGAGCAGCTTTTTTTCAACGTGGCGGTACTGGAGCTCGGAGTAATACGCCCAGAACGGCTCGCGCCCCCAGGCGCGCAGCTGCTTTACAGCCGCTGCCGTGTCGAGCGCACTTTTCTCCGTGCAGATGAGGTTGTAGCCGCAGCCGAAGTTCCACTTAATGGCGAACCGCTCCGGCAGCGCGTCCCAGTCGATGTCCTCCGGCCGGTCGTACACGGCGAGCAGGCGGTTGAGCGTGCCGCCGCAGCCGCACCCGGCCACATAGTCGCGCACGCGGTATTTGTCCGCACAGCGGCGCACGACAGGGTCGGTGCCGAAGTGCTCGAGCTTTTGCTTGAGCAGCTTTTCGTTGAGCGTCTGCGGGTGCTTCAGATCCGGCAGACGGCCGAACTTGCGCAGGTATAGCAGTTTTGTATTCCACCGCGGCGAGAGGTAGGACAGCCCGGCGTAAAACGCCCGGGATGCGCGGCGGGTCTTTTTCTTTTTCATGGCGCGGTGCCGCCTTTCTGCGCGCTCAGGCGTCCGCGAGCGCGACGGTGTTTACCGGCTGTGCCCCTTCCGGCTCTGACGCCTCCGACGCGAGGATGAGCTCCTCGGCCGCGTCGAGCGAGTCGAGCAGGCAGTCGATCACAAACTTCGAGCGCCGCACGATCGAGCGGTACTCCATCTTCGAGGCCACATACTGATAGTGCAGCACGGAGATCGACGGGTCGTAGCGCACGACGCTGCCGTCCTGACGGCAGAGCCAGTCGAGGATCTCCATCTCGTAGTACATGAACGTTTTCGGGTAAAACGGCTCGGGATGGCGGGCAAGATAGCGCCGCGAGAAGATCACGCACGAGCCGTGCAGCACGACGCCCTCTGCGGGGCGCGTCGTGTCGATGTGCTGCTTTTTGCGGTTGCGGATCTGCACGAGCCGCCAGATGGCGGGGCTGTTTTTCTCGCCGCTGCTCAGCAGCAGGAGGATGGGGTTCTTGCTGCGCGCAACGCAGGCGCGCTTGTGCCGCACGCTCTCGAGCGTGCAGCCGTGCAGCGTTTTCGGGCTCTGGTGGATGCCGGAGAACACCGACACGATGTCAGGACCCAGCAGGTCGAACGGGTGCTGCGCGTAAATGCGCGCGATCTGGGGGATGAAGTCGTGCTGCGGGATCTCGACGTCGTTGTTGAGCACGACGGTGAAGTCCGCGTCCAGATGCTCGCACACCCAGCGCGTGCCGACGTTGTTGCCGCGGGCAAACCCGTCGTTTTTTCCGTGCAGCAGCACGGTCACGTCCGGGCTCGCGGCGAATTCCTCCGCCAGAACCGCGCCCGTGCCGTTCGGGGAGGCGTTGTCCACGATGACGATGTGCTTGTCGCCCGCGAGCGCGCGGATGCTTTTGACGCAGCTGCGGGTCGTGTCGATGGCGCGGTAATGCAAAATGACGAATGCGGTCATGGTGTCTGTCCTTTCTGCTGCCGGCGGGCGCGCAGGCAGTCGGCGAGGTAATAGCTCAGATCATAGGGATTGCGGCTGAGCCGGAAGCTTTTGCGGAAGTGCGCGGCGGCGCGCGCAGGATCCGTCGGGTGGCAGCGCTTGCCGAGGCGGCGGTTCATCACGGCGTCGCTGTGCGGAAAGCGCCGGTAGAGCGCCGCGTGCTTTTCATACAACCGCAGCAGGTGGGGGTAGGACTTGACGACGGCGGAGATGCTGTCGCCGCCGACCTCGGACTCCACCAGTGCCTCCGGCAGGTACACGAGCCGGAAGCGCTCGGCTGCCCGGATGGCAAAGTCCCAGTCCTGATAGCGGCGGATGCTTTCATCGAAGCGCACAGTCTCCCACACGGTGCGGTGCATGAGCATGGTCTGCGTGCTGGCGCGGTTTTCGGCCAGGAAGTCCTCCAGCGCGCGGCCGGGGTGCGGCGCGTGCACGGGATAGTAAAACGAGCTGCCGCTTGCGGCGACACGGTTCATGCCGCAGTAGCACAGGTCGGCCCCGGTGGCCGTGAGCAGGTCATACTGCTTTTGCAGCTTGTCCGGGTGCCAGAGATCGTCGCTGTCCTGAAAGGCGAGAGTGCTGCCGTGTGCGCGCTGCGCGCCGAGGTTGCGGGCATAGCACGCGCCGCGGTTGTCGCCGTAGCGCACGTAGTGCACGCGCGGGTCGGTGCCGCGGTCGAACAGGCGCTCCGTGCCGTCGGTCGAGGCATCGTCCACGACGATGACCTCAAGGTTCGGGTAGGTCTGCGCCAGCACGCTCGCGATGCACGCGGGCAGCTTGTCCTTTCGGTTGTAGGTCGGGATGACGACTGAAATCAGTTCGTTCATGCATTGCCTCCGTTTCTGGCCGGGTAGGGGAAAGCAGCGCGCATCTGGCGCTTTTTCTCCTCGACCTGTTCCGGCCGGATGCGCCAGCCGTCTTTGATCTCGGCGATCGTGGGCGGCGCGCTCACGCGCAGGTCACGCGGCAGGTGCTGCACGCCATAGGCGGAATAGTAATCATCGAACTTATATCCGTCGCCGAGCGGGCGGTCGGAAAAGACGATGTGCAGATTCGGGATGTGGAAGCTGTCGGCCGCGATCAGCCCGTGCAGGCTGCTCGAGAGGATGCAGCGGCACTGCGCGATCTCGGTCAGCACGGCGATGGGGTCATCCTTGACGTTGATGAACCTCGCGTTTTCGTACCGGCCCAGCAGATCCGTCACGGCGGGATCATTCAGGTCGCAGACGTGCGGCACGATGCCGACATCATACCGCTTTTCCGGCAGTGTGTCCAGCAGCTCGTCTGCGAGAATGCCGCCGTCGCCGGTCGGAATGTCGAGCGTGCGGCCGGTCATGCGCTCGACGCTGCGGCGCGTCAGCTCGCCGCGTACGGCGTGAAAGCGCATGTCGCGCTTGAAAAAGCGCCCGCGCGCATCGTCGTAGTTGATGAATCCGGAGCCCCAGACGTCCACGTGCGGGTGCGTCCGGCCGTTGATGCACTGCTGCAGTTTCATGAGCGGGTTTCCGTGCAGCTTATACTGCGCCAGGCCGCTGCCGATGGCGCACAGGTCACCGGTGAGAAACGAGCAGCGCTCGACGGAATAGCCGAAGCAGCGCTCGATAATGAGCGGGTTGAGCAGATCGCCCATGTTGGCGATACGGGCATAGTACAGATTCAGCGTGTCCGGCATGGCGGTCACCTCCGAGGAAGATCACAGCGCGCGGCTGTAGGGAATGGCATAGAAAAACAGGAAAAACAGGCCCACGCACAGGCCGAACAGGAGGTACACCCGCCACAGCCGCCGGTCGGCGCGGCAGGCGGCGGCCTCGTCCGGGCCGCTGGGCGCATCGAAGAGCTGCGCACGTGCGAGCTGTTCTTCCTGCGTGGGCGGCCGGAGCGCGGAGCCGAGCACCGCGCCGAGCACGCTCAGCACGATGCCGATGAAAAACGCGTCCGCCCAGACCGGCGGTGTGATGCCGCGCAGGGCATAGATCGCCTTGGCGCACACGCAGCCAAGAAAGCCGAGCAGCATGCCGAGATACGCGCCGCAGCGGCTCAGACGGCGGCTCCACACGCTGCCGAAGGCCACAAGGCTCCACGCGCCCGCGATGACGGTGCCGCCGAAATACATGATGAGAAAGATGTGCGGGGGATTGAGATACGCTAGCACGAGCACGACGAGGCTCACCGCCAGCATCGCCCAGCGGGAGCGGGCGAGCTTTTTGCGGTCGTCCCCGGCGTCGGGCAGGATGTCGTTGACGACGGAAAAACCGATCAGCGACAAAAACGTCGATGCCGACGAGATGCCGGCTGCGCTGATGCCGATGAGCAGCAGCATGCCGATGACCGGCGGCAGCACGTGCGTGGCGGCCCAGATCATGGCCTCGCTGCCGGGGAGGCTGCCGTTGATGTTGCGCACGAACGCAGCGGCAAAGTACAGCGCGATCGTCACGACCATGACGCCCATGGATGACCACACGGACGAGCGCAGGACGACATGCTCGTCCTTTGCCATGAGGTAGCGGCTCGTCTGCCACGGGCTAATGGCCACGACGAGCGCCCAGACGATGCCGTAGGTCACGGCCCAGATCGTGTTGCTCACGCCGTCCGGATAGAGATAGTCCGGGTTCCCGGCCCAAGAGAGGATGCCAGGCATGGTATCGCTGCGGGCGAGCGCTTCAATGCCGCCGAACCAGCCGCCGCCTGCGCGGACGAGAAACGGTACCGCGACGAGCGCGGCCGCGAGAAAGACGAGAAACATGATCGTATCCGTCAGCAGTACGCCCGGTGAGCCGGAGTAGATCGTGAAGGCGGTGAACGCCAGCCACACGATCACGGCACACAGCCGGTAGTCATAGCCTGTGATGCTGCTCATGAGCGTGGACACGCCCTGAATGGCACTGAGCAGGTACGCGCTCACGGACACGAGCAAAATCATGGCCGAGAGCCGGCGCAGGCGCTTCGAGCAGAAGCGGCGGCCGAAATACTCCGGCAGCGTTGTCACCTCGCTCCGGCGGATGTACCGGCCGAAGAACCCGGCGCCGTAGATATAGCCCGTCGCCTGAATGACGCCGACGGTCACGATGCCGATGAAAAAGCCGGAGTAGACCTCGCCCGTGTCGCCGAGGAACGCGCCCGTCGAGAGAAACGACGCGATGAGCGACCCGACGATCAGCAGCGTCGGCGCGTTGCGGCCGGAGACGTAGTAGTCGTTCGTATCCTTGACCATGCGCCCCGCGCCGATGCCGACGGCGAAGAACACGACGAGCGCGGCCAGGATTCCCAGGAAATACAGATTCATTTTTTCTGCCCGTCCCCGTGCTTCGGACCCGTCACGGCCCGGTAGACGAATGCGGTGATGACGATCCAGACGCCAAAGGCGACCGAGAGAACAGCTTCCATACCGGAACCTCCGTGAGCGGTTAGTCGAGCTTCAAAAGCACGCGTGCATAGTGTTCGTTATTGACGAACGGGCGGCCGTTGAGCTCGTCGAACAGCGGCTGATAGCCGTACCCGTCCGTGACCCAGGCGTAGCCGCGGTACTGCGCGGTGTTGAAGCCGGGGATGGTGTTGGCCTCGATGATGAGCGGGCCGTCTGCAGTCATGGTCACGTCCCAGCCGATGTTGGAGATCTTGCTCGCCAGCGGCACGGCGCGGCGCATCATGTCGATGGTCTCTTCCCAGAACGGGAGCTGCAGGCCGGGGAACGGCACGCCCGTGACCGGGTGCGTGCGGTAATCGATGAAATTGTTCTGATCCACGGCGTCCGTGATCACGACGCCGGTGCGGATGTCGATCATCGCGGTCAGCGCGTCCTGACAGCCGTTGGAGATGTCCTTTTCGATGGCGGTCGTGAGCACCGGGGCGAACAGATACATCCCGGACGGCGCGGTCACGGTGTAAAAGCGCACGATGCTCACGGCACCGGGGTTGAGCTGCGAGAGCGTCGGGTGCTGCTGAATGTATTCTTCCACGATGCCGCCGGAATTTGCACGCAGATACGCGAGTGTGTCTGCCTGCTCGGCCTCGGTCACCGCCGGGAGGATGCGCACGCCCGTGCCCTGACCCTTGCAGTTGGGCTTGTAGACGACCTTTCCGGCGTCGCCGGCGAGCGCACGCAGCAGCGCCGCGTCCACGGCGGACGCCTGCACGCAACGGCGGCCGTAAAAGTCGGAAAAGACTTTGGAGAAGATGTATTTGTTCATGAGGATCGCAATGTAGCGGCGGTCGGTGAAGTTCTTGCGGAACTCCGCGCGCGTCCAGAGCGTGGACATGGTGCGCTTTTGCGCCTCCGTGCGGTCGTGATAGCCGACCCACTCATATTCGTTGAGCGAGATGTGGTTGATCTTCTTGGCCTGCAGGATGTCCTTTTCGATCTCGGCGGCGTTCTCGCCGTGCCGGGCAGCGTAATCCGCGGCGAAGGCGCGGATGTATCTGCGTGCGGAGATCCAGCTGCTCAGTGTCCGTTTTTGTTCCATGTTGCATTCTCCTGCGTCAGATTTGGAGCTTCCTCAGCTTTTCAAAGGCATCCGCCGGGATGCTTTTGAGAAAATGAGGCGGCAGGGAAGCCGCACGAATGTGCGGCTTCCTCGTTTGCTTAGTAGTTTGGTGTGTCCCATTCATCCGGCACCCAGTCCTTGGGTACCATTGTACTGCGGAAGCTGCCGTCCATCTCGCGATAGGCCATGCGCAGCTTCTGGATGCGCCACGCACCGTCGTCGCCCTTGACGAAATCGTCGCAGTAGACCAGCCAGCCCTGCAGGACCTCGTTGTCATCATAATAGCACATGTGATCCTCGTACTGAAAGACGCCGCGCGCGTGCGTGTCGTCGATCAGCCAGATCATCGGCTGATGGCCCATGTGCATCGTCTGCATGTCCTTATTGCACCATTTGGCGTTGCGGGCCTGCAGAAGCTTATCCTTGACGGCGAGATGCCCGTTGAGGTAGTAGCGGAAGTCGTCCGTGAACAGCTCCATCACATACTCTTCTTTTTTCATGTCCATGCACCACCAGTAGAAGTACTTGCACTCGGTGATCTTCTGGAGCTGGCACAGCTGCTCGGGCGTGTATTCCTGACGGCGGACGTGCGTGATGACGTCCAGCACCATGTCCCGGACTTTGTCGGGGAACGGGATGTTTCTCGTTGCCATGAAATTACTCGATGGTCTCGAAGTAGTCGTAGGACGGATCCTTGACCTTGTCGCGGCCGTTGTTATAGTCGGGCGCGAAGTCGGGGTGCAGGATCATGGTGTTGTCGCCGGCGACGGTGCGCTTGACGACGAGCCACTTGCCGTCGCGCTTCTCCCAGAGGTCGATGTCACGGCAGCGCGCCACGACGACCATGCCGTTGCGGTACTTGCAGGCGGCGTACATGTAAGCCTCGGCGGCGGCCTTGGTGCCGTCCTCGTTGAGCTTGATGAGGATGTTGGTCATGACGTGGTGCGTGGAGACCATCTTGCGGTGCATCTTGAGCATCATGTCGATGAAGCCGTAGCCGGTGCCCTTGTAGGTCGGGCCGTAGTCGACCTGCGCGTCCTCGGCGAACACGGTCTTGCCGAGCGGGTTGTCGATGCGGTCGAGCGCGCGGGCGTAAACGTAATACTGGTCACGGATCGCGTCTTTTTCTACGAGTTTTTCAAGTTCAGTCATGGTTTTTTCTCCTTTCGTTGTCGTGTTGGTTTCCTTTGCTTCTTTTATACATTACGGCAGCGGTGTCACATCTGCGCGATGAGCGCTTCCAGTTCGGCCTTTCTGCCGGTCTGTGTGATGATCTGCATGCCGCCCATCTGTGCGGTGCAGTTGGCCTCGACCATGCACCAGCCGTGCGTGCTGTAGGCAAGATCCCAGCCGCAGTAGTGGTTGCCGGGCACCATTTTTGCGGCCGTTTTGACCATGTCCACGGCCTTGTCCCACTCCGGGAGGGGATAGCCGCGAAAGCGCACGCCAGTGTCCGGATGCGTGATGTAGCGATGGCCCTTTTTGTCCGCGCCGTTGGAGCAGATGCACCCGGTCTCGGGATCGATGAGCGCGCTGATGCCGCCGGCGCTGAAGTTGTCGATGATGCCCTCGCCGCGGCCGACGCGCAGCGTGGGGTGAAACAGCCGCACCTCACCGTCGGCCAGGACGACCGTCGGAATGCGCAGCGTGTTGACCGACTGCGGATGGATGCGGGAGAGCGCCTCGCCCTGCTCGATGATCTGCTCGAGGATGGCGCCGTGCGCGCTGTAGGCGGCGTGCGCGGCCTCGAGATAGGGATAATCGCGGATGGACTCAGTATGTACGCCCTTGCCAAAGGCGGCGTAGATGGGCTTGACGATGTAGTCCGGGTGCGCCTGCGTAAAATCGCGCAGTGCCTCGAGCGCGGCGGGCGTGGGCTGCGCGCCTTTTTTGATGCGCAGCACGTCGCGGCCGTAAAAATCGCGGAACTTCTGGTATGTCAGGTACTTGTTTTCGAGCAGGTTCGTGTTCTTCGGGTCGTTCATGCGCGGGTAGTAGCTCATGCGCACGCCCTCGGTGATGAAGCCGTCGCGATAGGCGGCGTCCTTCCCCTCGTAGCCGAAGAGAAAGTACTCGTTGTAGTACGAGCCGTACCGGAACAGGCTCCGGATCATGTCGCGCCGCAGACGGTGCAGGCGCTTTTTGTTGCTCAGCACGTTCACGCCGCGGTACTGGGCAATGGTCTTGTTCAGGTCGTGCCGCTTGCAGTGGTAGTAGTTCGCCTTGCGGTACCAGGTCTGAAAGCGGATCTTGCGGTAGATTTTGCGCCGCAGTTTTTTCAGCACAGGGATCACGCTCCGTTTGCAGGGATTTTTCGGCCATTTTGGTTCAAGCCGCCATACATCGGGTGTACGACGGCTTGAATCAAGCGGGTTATTTATTTCTTCTTGACGACTTTCTTTTTCTTCGGGCGGAACATGTTGATGCGGATGCGGTGCGTGTTGTCGCGCTGGAAGGATTCCTCATACACGCGCAGATAGCCGGTGTCCTCGATCAGCCACTGGCCGTCGACCTTGACATACTTGTCAGTGTAGATGGCCGAACCCTGGATCTGCGTGCCGCAGTAGGGGTTGCCCTCGGCAAAGATCAGGTTGTCCTGCAGGTACCACTTGCCGTAGGCAACGGTGTCGCTCTCAAACCAGATGACCGGGTTGTGGCCCTGATGCAGGGTGATCTCGGTATGGGGCATGGACTCCTTGAAGTAGTTGGTGATCTCCTTCGGGCCGTGGAAAACGAGCTTGCCGTTGGAGTAAGCGGTGGAGATATTCGGGGTCATGGTCGTCTCGAGCTCATCCCAGTTCTTGGTGTCGAGCGCGCGGAAATACTTGCTCTTGAGCTCCTTGATGGCCTGCACGTCCTTGAGCTGCTGCACTTCTTTCTCGAGTGCTTCCAGACGTTCTTCAACTGTCATGATGATAACCTCCTAATCTGTTATCTGTGTTCAGACGTTCATGGCGGCGGCGTAAGCGTCAGCCGTAGCTTCGATGCCCATGTCGGCCTTCTTGGCGCTGCCGATCACGTCGCAGGGGATGCCAAGTTCGCTGCATGCGTCGGTCAGATCCTGCGTCGGGCGGGAGTGCATGCCGGTGGCGATGACGAGGGAGTCAAAGTGGCGGGTCTTCTCGACGGTCTTCTTGGCCTTGTTCGTGAACGCATAGGTGATCTCGTGATCGCCGACGGCGGTGATTTTAGAGCCGCGGCTCTTCTTGATGGTCTCGCCGGGGTACTCGATGTCGAGGAACATGGTGCGCAGCATGCCCATCTTGTTGCCGACGCGCTTGGAATCCATCACGCGCACATCGGTCACGCCATGCGCGATGAGGAACTGAGCGGTCTCGCAGCCAACGCCGCCGCCGCCGAGGATGATGGTTTCACCGTGCGGCATGGCCTTGCCGGCCAGCACGTCCTCAGCCATGTAGACGTCCTTCGCGGTGTCGAGACCCGGGATGTTCGGGGCGACAAAGTGCGCGCCGATGGCGACGATCACGTGATCGGGCTTGACTTCCTTGATGAGCTCGGGCGTGACGGTGACGCCGGTCTTGATTTCGATGCCCATACGCTTGCACTCCTCGGCGTCCCACATGACGGCGTCGGTGAAGGCCTGCTTCTTCGGGGCCTTTCCGGCGAGCACAAAGTGGCCGCCCGGGGCGTTGGTGGCTTCATAGACGGTCGGATTGTGGCCGCGGGCCTTGAGGTACTCGGCTGCCATCAGGCCGCCGATGCCGGCGCCGATGACCATGACGTTCTTGGCTTTCTCCGGCTTCGGGAGGCCCTTGTACTCCAGGCAGAGGCCCGGGTTGCGGGTGCAGGTGATGTGCTTGGCCTTCGGGTCGATGACCTTGTCGTAGCAGCCCTCGGTGCAGCCAATGCAGCGGCGAATCTCCGCCTCGCGGCCTTCCTTGGACTTGTTGCACCATTCGGGATCGGCGAGCTGCGCACGGCCGACGGCGACCATGTCGATCTTGCCCTCACGGATGAGCTGATCGGCCAGAGCGGGGTCGACGATGCGGCCGACGCCGATGACCGGGATGTTCACGCGCGCCTTGATGGCGGCGATGTTATCCATGTTGAAGCCCGGCTCCAGGTTGTAGGGCGGCACTTCGTACACGGTCGCGAGGCTGCGGGCGTTGCCGCGGGACAGGTCGATTGCATCAACACCGGCCTCGGCGGCCCAGTTGATGAACTGCACGGTCTCGTCCTGCGTGGTCACGGCCGGGAGCATCTCGTCGATGGCGTCCAGACGCATGAGCAGCGGCATGTCTTCCGGCATGTTCTTGCGCATCTCACGGATGACCTCAAGATTGAAGCGGCAGCGGTTCTCCAGGCTCTGGTTGCCGTACTCGTCGGTGCGCTTGTTGAGCGAGGGGTTCATGAATTCGTGCGGCAGGTAGGTGTGCGCGCCGTGGAACTCGAGCGCGTCAAAGCCGGCCTCGACAGCGAGCTTGGCGGAGTAGCCGAACTGCTTGACGATCTCGTGGATGCGCTCGACGGTCAGCGTGTCAGGCGTCTCAAGCTTGTTGGTTTTGTCGAAGAACTCTTCGGGCACGAAGCCGCCGTGCCAGATCTGCACGCCTGCTTTGCCGCCGGCCGCGTGGATCGCGTCGGTGATCTTGCGCAGCTGGTCTCTGTGGTGCTCATTATAAAGGCCAAGGTACAGGTATGCATGGCACTCGGGGCAGATGGAGACGAGCTCGACAATGTTCAGACCGCAGCCACCGGCTGCGCGCGCCGCGTGGTAGGCGGGGAGATCCTCACCGACATCGTTCTTGTCCTTGACCATCTTGGTGTTCATACCCGGCAGGACCACACGGTTTTTCAGCTCAAGCCCTCTGAGCTTGATGGGAGAAAACAATGCATCGTAACTCATGAAATACACCTTTCTTCTTTCTTCATTATTGAAATGGATCCGAATCTGGTTTCCTACACGTCTGCCTGAGAGCGGAGTTCCTTAAGCATATCCGCCGGATCCGGGAATGATCCGCCGGAGACCGGCCGCTGGTGGCCGGATTCCGCTCCTCATCAGCTATTGTAGAAATTTTAACACTAGGCTGCGGACCGTGTCGGAAAGAATGTGGCGTAATCATACGCAAGAAATGTACAAAAACTTGAGTTTTATTGTCACTTAGCGGCGGGAATGTGGCGTAATGTACAAAAACGGACACGGCATCTTGTGCGATTTCGCTTCTTTTCACAGAAAATGCTGGGCGGACACGGTGGTTTTCCGGCGTTTTTTCACCGGACAATTTCGACAAAAAGGGTGCAAAATGTAGTGAAAACGAAAAAACTGTCCGCCTGCGCGCCATCATTTTCTGAAATTCTTTTTGAAAATGTGGATTATTTAACAAGAAAATGTGCGACATGGCCCGGCCGTTTCCTTTATACTGAAAGCACGAACCATCCGGAGCACCCATGCGCCGCGCTCCTGCCGGGAGGACCGGCGGAGGCAGCTGTGTGGGATACACATTTAATAATCGTTCAGGAGGCAATCACATGATAACCGATATGAAAGATGCGAAAATCTTCTCGCCCCTGCAGCTGGGCAGAACGACGCTGAAAAACCGTATCGCCATGGCGCCGATGAGTATGCACTATGAGGCGACCAACGGCACCGTGCCCAAGCAGCTCGCGGATATCTTTGTGCGCCGCGCAGAGGGTGGCGCCGGCTACGTCGTCATCGACGCAGTCACGGTCGATCATAAGTATTGGTACATCGGCAAGACGACCGCGCTGGACAAGGACTCCCTCGTCCCGCAGTTCGCCGCCTTTGCCAAGCGCGTGAGCGATGCCGGCAGCACGCTCTTCCCGCAGCTTATTCACCCGGGCCCGGAGTCCATCTGCGCGCTCAAGGGCATCACGCCGCTCGGCCCGTCCGTGAACACGAACGCCAATGGCGCCGTCAGCCGCCCGATCACCATTGACGAGATCCACAAGGTCGTCAAGCAGTACGGCCAGGCCGCGCGCCGCGCCGAAGAGGCCGGCTGCGGCGGCATCGCCCTGCACGTCGCGCATGCTTACATGCTGCCGGGCGCTTTCCTCAGCCCGCTGCGCAACAAGCGCATGGACGAGTACGGCGGCTGCATCGACAATCGTGCGCGCCTGATCCTCGAGATCATTGAAGAGTGCCGCCGCAACATCAGCCCCGATTTCCCGATCGTGCTGCGTGTCTCCGGTTCCGAGCGTGAGCCGGGCGGCAACTCCCTGGACGAAATGCTTTACCTCGCCCCGAAGTTCGAGGCCGCGGGCGTTGACATGCTCGAGGTCTCCGGCGGCGTCCAATATGAGGGCCTTCAGAACATCCTTCCTTCCCACAGCCAGAAGATCGGCATGAACGTCTACGAGGCGTCGGAGATCAAGAAGGTCGTGAACATCCCGGTTTTCGTTGTCGGCAAGATCAACGACGTGCGCTACGCCGCCGATCTGGTTGAGCGTGGTCTGGTGGACGGCGTGTCCATGGGTCGTCCTTTGCTCGCAGACCCCGACCTGCCGAAGAAGGCTTACGAGAACCGCTTCGATGACATCACGCCCTGCGGCTCCTGCGGCGGCCGGTGCATCACGCCGGAAGATCCGCATCACCCGGTCTGCAAGTGCCACATCAACCCGCTCGTCGGCCACGAGTATGACTATCCGTTCAACCCGACCGACAAGCCGAAGAAGGTCCTCGTCATTGGCGCCGGCCCCGGCGGCATGTACACCGCTGTCACGGCGGCCGAGCGCGGTCACGACGTCACCGTCTGGGAGAAGAGCAAGCAGATCGGCGGTCAGCTGAATCTTGCGGTCGTCTCTCCCGGCAAGCAGGAGATGTGCAAGTGGCTCACGCACCTGAACTACCGCGCCAAGAAGGCCGGCGTGAAGTTCGAGTTCAAGAAGGAAGCCACGGTCGAGAACGTGAAGGAATTCGCACCCGATGCCGTCGTCGTCGCCACCGGCGCGACGCCGCTCATCCCGACCTTCATCAAGGGCGTCGGTGACTATCCGGTCATCACCACCCATGACATCCTCAGCCGCAAGGTCACCATCCCGAAGGGCACGGTCTGCATCCTCGGCGGCGGCGAAGTTGCCTGCGAGACGGCCGAAATGCTCATGGCCGACGCGCGCCCGAACTCCTTTGCCACCACCGGCAGCATCGGCGACGTGGAAGTCACGCTCGTTGAGATGCAGCCGCAGCTCATGACCGGCGTCTGCCTGCCGAACCGCAACATTGCACTCGCCAGCCTGCGCCGCGAGGGCGTTAAGAGCTACATCAACTCCAAGGTGCTCGAAGTGACTGAGCACGAGGTCAAGATCCAGCACAAGGACGGCACGGAAGAGTGGCTCAAGGGCTTTGACTACATTGTCCTCGGCCTCGGCTCCCGCAAGTATGATCCGCTGTCCGAAGAGCTCAAGGCGTTCGTGCCGGAAGTCCACGTGATCGGCGACGCCATCAAGCCGGGTCAGTCCAGCGATGCCATGCATCAGGGCTTCCACGTCGGCTACGAGCTGTAAGTCAGCGTCAATTCTCTTTGCTATTTTCCTTTTCATCCTCTTACTCCTTTCAATCTTATCACAGCGCGAAGGCCCGCCGGATGCACACCGGCGGGCCTTTTGCCACTTTTCGCTTTTTGTAACACAACGGGGAAAATGTTTAAAGTTTGAAATTCGTTCACTTGTTTTTTGCACGAAAAGCTGTTAATCTATAAACAGAAGTATTGTCGATTGCTGGTTTGCAAGCCGTATTGTTACCACGAATGGGGGCTAAGCACGTTGAAGAGAAAAAACAGGCCGCTCTGCGAGACACCGCGCAGCGGGTATTTCTGCGGGCCGGATAAGTATCTCCGTCTTCAGGAGCACACCATTAGTGAGGAGCTGTTCCCCGTTATGGAGGTGGACAGCTATTTTGTGCTTGTCCGCAGCGGCAGCGGCAGCTTTATCATCAACGGGGAGGAATTCCCCGTGCAGGCGGGCTGCGTTGCCTGGATCCAGTGCTCGCAGGTGCTGACGATCTGTCCCGAATTCGGGGAGACGCTCACGCTCTGGGTTGCCGCGTTTGATTATCAGCTTTTGAGCTACTATATGTTCAATCAGATCACCAACCTGCGAGAGGTCGAGATTGTGACCGGCCTGCCGGTCATCGGGCCGGAAGGGGACGATGTTCGCCAGATCGCGCGGCAGTTTGAGCAGTTTCGCCACCTGAGCGCGAAAAACAGTTGCGGCTCGGCTGTGATCCGCAGCTCCTACCTGCGCAAGATCGAGCTGCTGTATAACCGCGCCGCCGCACGCCGCAAGGAGCAGTATTCGCTGCTGGATATGCCGCTCGGCCGGCGCGCCAGCCTCTATATCGCCACGCACAGCACGGCGGAGCTCACGGCGGCCTCGGTCGCGGAGGCGGTTTCGTCCGACGCGGATGAGACGGCGCTCAACCACGCGCTGCTCATCGCGACGGGGCTGAACTTCAGCCAGTATGTCAACCGTACGCGCCTGATCCTGGCCATGTCGTACTTCCTGTATGACAGTCTGCCGTTTGACTATGTGTCGTCCATCTCCGGCTTTCATATGAGCATCACGTTTTTCCGCCGCTTCAAAGCGCTGACCGGTATGACCCCGCAGGGCTATCTCAACGAAATGCTCAGCGACGGGAAAGACGGCCGGGTCTACCGCGGCATGATCATGAGCGAGACGCTCATTTCCGCCATCAGCTATCTGTATGAAAATATGTCCGAGCCGATCGACGCCGAAAAGATCGCACGCGATCTCTATACCTCGGAGAATATCCTGCGTGTGCAGCTCAAGACGCGCCTGAACTCCAGCTACAAGCAGATTCTGTCGATGTTCCGTGTCCGCTATGCCGAGGCGCTGCTCACGACGACGGAGCTGCCGACGGTCGATATCGCCATGGAGACGGGCTTCGGCTCTGACCGCACGATGGGCCGCGTGTTCTATGCGCTCAACAAGATGTCACCAGGCGAGTTCCGCAAGCAGAGAGGACAGGGGAGGAAGCAGCATGGCTAACGAACGTTCATCCGGCACGGCATTTTTCAGCTCCAAGGACGAGAAGCCCGTTCTGGCCGGCGCGCATGACTATTTTGTCAACAATGTCCTGCCCAGCGATATCAAAGCCTGCGTCCGGCATATCAAAGCACCGACGCTTTATGTCAATAATCACGACGAGACGTTCCTGCTCGTCCGCAGCGGCCGCGGCACGCTGACGGTCAACGGTCTGGACTACCGCCTGAAGCCGAACACGCTCATCAACCTCGGCCCGTTCCACCGCTACCGCTATCTGCCGGATGACGGCGAAGTGCTCGAGATTGCCGAGAGCCGCATGAACAGCGGCACCTATGTCTATCTGGTGGCGAATCCGTATATGAAGTTCGAACGGTTTTACGTCCCGTCGGAGCCGCCGGTCTTGGCGCTCAGCGGGCTGTACGCCGAAATCGCGAACGATGCCATGAACGGCATCCTCACCGAGACAGAAAAGCGGTCGCCCGATCAACTGCAGCTCTGCTTTTGCTATATGATGGACTTGCTGGGCATTCTGACCGAGAAAATGCCGCGCACGTATTTCCATCAGACCCTGGAGTCCTCGAAGGACTGAACACCAAAAACAGTATATGTTGACAAAGCCTCAAAAGCGGCAATCGTCGTCTTTTGGGGCTTTGTCATTTTTGCCACGAAATCTGATGTGAAATCTGATTTTTTGTCGTTTTTTACGATAGGAAAACAGAAGGCATCGGCCGGAAGAACGGCGCAGGTAATGTTAAAATATTATCGTTCCTTAACAAAAGCATAACTGCTGGTGTGTGTCCGGGGTGACGGGAAAGCCCCGGAAAAGTCAAAGATTTGCGTTAAGAAAGGACAAAAATCATGTTTGAAAACGAATTCAAAGGTAAGGTCGTTCTTGTTACCGGTGGTAGTCGCGGCATCGGCTTCGCGGCAGTCAAGGGCTTTCTCGCTGCGGGTGCAAAGGTGTACTTCCTGAGCCACTATGAAGAAACCGGTGCCAAGGCTCTGGCAGCGCTCAAGGAGATCAACCCCGACTACGAAGTCATGACCAAGGCCATCGACCTGTGCGACTACAAGGCCGTTCAGGTGCTGTACAAAGAGATCATTGCCAAGTGGGGCCGTCTGGACGTGCTCGTCAACAATGCCGGCACCGACAACAGCACCTGGCTGACCAAGCTCAAGCAGTCCGAGTGGGACGCCGTCTGCAACCTGAACATGAAGGGCCCCTACACCATGATGAAGTACGCGATCCCGCACCTGATCAAGACCAAGGGCTGCATCGTCAATACCGCTTCCGTCGCCGGTGTCTATGGCTGCCCGACCGGCCTGCCGTACCCCGCCAGCAAGGCTGCCCTGATCGCCATGACCAAGTCCGTCGCTTATTCCTTCGCCGACAGGGGCGTGCGTGTCAACGCGGTCGCTCCGGGCGTTGTCAACACCGACATGGTCGCCAATATGCCGCAGTTCGCCAAGGACTCCGTCGGTGATACCATCCCGATGAAGCGCTTTGCCGAGCCCGAGGACATTGCCAACGGCATCCTGTTCCTGTCCTCCAGCGCTGCGTCCTACGTCACCGGCGTCTGCCTGCAGATCGACGGCGGCTACCGTCCGAACAACCTGCCGAAGTAATTTTCCAAAGCTGCTGATCCCGCCCGCTGAGGGCGGGCGGGATCGGCGTATGCCAAATTCAGTGCTGTCAGGAAGTGATGGAGATGCGCACGCAGCATTTTAACATTTTCAATACCGGGACGGAGAGCTTCTTCACACCCGGCACGCAGCTGGCGAGCATCGCCCGCGTGAAGCCGGATGTGCCCGCGGTCATTTATGTTTCCCCGGAAAACAAGGAGTCCGTCATGACGTGGCGGGAGCTCCATGAGCTTTCGAACCGCATTGCCTGGTATCTGCTCGGTCAGGGCATCGGCCCTGGCAAGAGCGTGCTTGCCGCGCTGCCGAACATCCCGACGCATATCGCGCTCGCATTCGGCATCTGGAAGACCGGCGCCTGCTATGTGCCGGTGTCCAACCGCGCGCCGCAGCGCAACCTGATGGAGATCTGTGCGTGTGTGTCTCCGGCGCTCGTCATCACGAACCGCAAAAAGCCGGACGGCTATCCCGGCCTGAGCACGGCGGAACTCAGAACGCTGTGTGCCGGCTGCCCCGCGGACATGCCGCCCGATGTGCTCGCCATCCCCAATCTTGCCAACTGCTCCGGAGGCACGACGGGGAAGACAAAGGTCATTGAGCAGGACATGCCGGCAGGGGAGAGCGACGAAGGTCTGCGGACCTGGTTCGCCGTGTCCGGCATGCGCTTTGAGATGCGCCAGCTGCTCGCGGGCCCGCTGTTTCACGGCGCGCCGCACTCGGCGGCCTTCAACGGCCTCTACTGCGGCAACACGCTCGTCATGCCGGCCAAGCTCGATGCCGAGACAATCGTGCGGCTCATCAAAAAGTACCGCATCGAGTATGTCCAGATGGTGCCGACGCTCATGCAGCGCATCAGCCGCATGCCCGGCTTCCGGAAGGAAGACCTTGCGAGCCTCGAGGTGCTGTGCCATACCGGCGGCGTCTGCTCGCAGGATCTCAAGCGTGAGTGGCTTCAGATCATCCCGCCCGAGCGGCTCTACGAGATGTACGCCATGACCGAGTGCATCGGCATGACGTCCATCCGCGGCGACGAGTGGCTGCGCCACCCCGGCAGCGTCGGTAAGATGCACTGCGGCCGGGTGTCCATCCGCGGTGAGGACGGCCGTGAGCTGCCCACCGGCGAGATTGGCGAGATCTTCATGTCCTGGGGCGATAATTGCCCGCGCGTGACATATAAGAATATCCCGCCCATCCCGACGGACAGCGAAGGCTTCCGCAGCGTCGGCGACATGGGCTATGTGGACGCAGAGGGCTACCTGTACTTTGCCGACCGCCGCAGCGACATGATCGTCACCGGCGGAGAAAATGTCTTTGCCGCCGAGGTCGAGATGGTGCTCAAAAAGCATCCCAAGGTGGTCGACGCCGTGGTCATCGGCCTGCCGGATCCCGATTGGGGCCACCGCATTCACGCCATCGTGGAGACGAACGGTCCGGTCGGAAATAAGGACCTGATCCGCTTCGCACTCAATTATCTCCCCCCGTACAAGATTCCCAAATCCATTGAATTGGTGGATCACATCCCCGTGAACGAAAACGGGAAAGTCGTGCGCAGTAAGCTGGTCGAGGAAAGCCTCGCCAAAGGCTATTGAGCACGCAGAAGAAACCAACTGTCACACGGCTTCGTGCCGGAATCACTAGACAGGAGAATGTACTCATGGAAAACAACAAAAACTATATGAAAGGCTTTGTGCCCTACGCTATTGCGGCGGCGATCCTGAGCCTTTGCGGCGGCTTCACCGCTTCGGTGCCGACCGCGATCTCCACGGCCTGGGATGCCGACTCGTCCCTGACCTTCATCACGCTGGCTTACTCCCTGGCTGCCGCCGCCATGGCGCCGATCCTGGGCAAGCTCGGCGGCGTGATCGGCCGCAGAAAGATGCTGCTGAGTGCCATGGGCCTTTACACGGTCGGCCAGGCTCTCATCGCCATCTGCCCGCAGAACATCCCGTTGCTGCTCGTGTTCCGCTTCATGGTCGGTATCGGCGCAGCCGGCATCGCCCCGGTCGTCATGTCCTACATCATGATGGAGTTCCCGCCCGAGAAGATGGGCCAGGGCTTCACGGTCTACATGGCAGTTGCCTGCGGCATGGTCATCTTTGGACCCACCGTCGGCGGCATCATCATGAAGGTCATCGGAACGGCCAATGCATGGCGCATCGTCATGTGGGTCTGCGTCGCGCTGTGCGTGATCACGTTCCTGATCTGCTTTGCAAAGGTCAAGGATAACCCGAACATCCCCAAAGGCACCATGCAGGGCTTTGACTGGGCAGGCGCCGTGTTCGTCCTGCTCATGTTCGGTGCGCTCGTCTGCGTGCCCACCTTCGGCCAGCAGAACGGCTGGGTGAGCGTTGCGACGCTCGCATCCATCGGCGTGGCCGTCGTCGGCCTCATCGTCCTCTTCCTGGTTGAGAAGAAGGCCACCAACCCGATCCTCAACGGCAAGTTCATGGCTCGTAAGAACTTTGTGCTCCCCGTGCTGGTCATGCTCCTGACCCAGGGCCTTATGACCGCCTGCCTGACCGAGATCATCCGCTTCGGTTATGCCATCGACAAGGCCACCGTCGCTGCGGTTGCCATGAGCATTGAGTACCTCGGCATGGCGATCGGCACCGTCGTCCTCGGCCCCATGGCCGACAAGAAGGAGCCGAAGGTCGTGGCTGCCATCGCGCTCGTGTTTGTCGCCATCGGCTCTCTGATCATGCTCTTCATCGGCGAGAATGCCGGCATCCTGCAGATGGGCGGCGCTCTGTTCTTTGTCGGTCTCGGCATCGGCGGCAACGGCACCATCTTCATGAAGGTCGCCCTGTCCGGTGTTGCTCCGGCTGAGTCCTCCTCCGCTTCCGGCACGTACAACGTGTTCCGTGATATGACTGCTCCGTTCGGTGTTGCCATCTTCGTGCCCATGTTCGTCACCGGTATGACCAAGAAGGCCGCCACCGGCATGGCAGTGCCCGCCGCTGCCGCCAGCGCGCTGCACTCCGTGGCGCTCGTGCAGCTCATCTGTGTCATCGTCGGCATCGTGGTCTGCTTCCTGATCCCGAGCGTGCACAAGAAGGCAGAAGCTGCCAAAGAGTAATTTTTTCCGACCAATCAACCTCATTCAGTGCGATACGCACAGAAAGGATTGTCATCCTAACATGAAAGAAATCGACAACAAACTGACTCAGAAATTCGACGAGTATCCTTCCTTCGGCGTCCTCAAGGGCGTTAAGGTCTTCGTCACCGGCACGAACATTGCCGGCCCCTTCGCCGGCTGCCTCATGGCCGAGATGGGCGCGAAGGTTCTGCAGGCCGAGGCTCCGACCATCGCCTGCCAGACCCGCGGCACCCTCGCGTGGAGCCAGAACCACCGCAACGAGTATTCCATCACCATCAACTCCGCCAGCCCCGCCGGCAAGAAGATCTTCCTCAAGTGCATCGAGTGGGCCGACATCTGGATCGAGGCCGGCCGTCCGGGCTCCTATGCCAAGCGCGGCCTGACCGACGAGGTCTGCTGGAAGCACAACAAGAAGCTCGCCATCGTGCATGTGTCCGGCTACGGCCAGTTCGGCCCGGCCAAGAACAAGCCCTCCTACGACGTCTCCGGTCAGGCCATGGGCGGCTACATGTACATGAACGGCGTCTCCCCGACGTCCGGCCCGCTGAAGGTCAACCCGTACCTGTCCGACTACATCACCGCTTACAACGCCTGCATGGTCGCGCTCGCCGGCTACATCAACGCGAAGAACAGCGGCGAAGGCGACTCCTGCGACGTCGCTCAGTACGACACCATGTTCCGCCTGCTCGACAACTACCCGGCCAACTGGTTCAACAAGGGCTACCCGAAGCAGGGCGAGCCCGTGCCCTTCCGCACCGGCAACAAGAGCGACCAGGCAGCTTGCTTCTCCTTCTACGACACGAAGGAAGGCAACGCCATGTTCGTTGCGATCGTCGGCCAGGGCCCTGTCACCCGCGGTTACCCGATCATCGGCATGGGCAAGCCCGGCGTCACCGAGGGCATCCCGAAGAACTGCACCGGCTTCCCGCTGTTTGACCCCCGCGGCAAGAAGGCGGACGAGCTGTGCGCGAAGTTCTGCGCCGAGCACACCTGCGATGAGATCGAGGAGATCTTCAACAAGGCAGGCATCCCGTGCCAGCGCGCTTACGGCCCGGCCGACATCGAGAAGGATCCGCAGTACGAGGCCCGTGAGAACATCGTCGAGTGGGATGACCAGTGCTTCGGCAAGATGAAGGGCATCGGCGTCACGAACATCTTCAAGAAGAACCCGTCTCAGATCGTTGCCTCCGCGCCGTGCTTCGGCGAGCACAACCGCGAGGTGCTCAAGGACTTTGGCTACACCGACGAGGAGATCGACGCGCTCTACAAGAAGGGTGAGCTCGCGACTTGGACGCCGGCTGACACCGCCCGTATCAAGAACTTCGTTGAGTGGCACTTCTTCTGGGATCCGGAGCGTCAGGCCAAGCGCATCGGCCTGGAGTATCCTCCGAAAAAGTAAATCTTAGCGCAAATAGACGGTAAGCTGTCAACATGGGTTTATACCCATGTTGACAGCTTATCTTGAATCCGGAGAAATCTGTAGAAAAACGCAACAAAAAGGAGGCACAGCATACATGAGTTTCAAAAAAATTGACTGCAACCTCACACAGAAGTTTGATGAATATCCCGATTTCGGCGTTCTGAACGGTGTCAAGGTCTTTGTGTCCGGCACGGCGATCGCCGGCCCCTTCGCCGGCTGCCTGATGGCGGAGATGGGCGCGAAGGTGCTCCAGTCCGAGGCCCCCAAGATCTCCTGCGGCACGCGCGGCACCACGAGCTGGTCGCAGAACCACCGCAATGAGTTCTCCATCACCTGCAACCCGCGCACGCCCGCCGGCAAGAAGATCTTCAAGAAGTGCCTCGAGTGGGCCGACATCTGGATCGAGTCCAGCAAGGCCGGCACCTATGCCAAGATGGGCCTCACCGATGAGGTCTGCTGGGGTGTCAACAGCAAGCTGTGCATCGTGCACGTCTCCGGCTACGGCCAGACGGGTCCGTACAAGTCCAAGGCGTCCTACGACGTCTCCGGTCAGGCTATGGGCGGCTATATGTACATGAACGGCGTCTCCCCGACGTCGACGCCTTTGAAGGTCAACCCGTACCTGTCGGACTATGTCACGGCCTACAACGCCTGCATGACCGCGCTGTCGGCTTACATCCACGCGCTCAAGACCGGCAAGGGCGAGTCCTGCGACGTTGCGCAGTACGACACCATGTTCCGTCTGCTGGATAACTATCCGGTGCTCTGGTACAACAAGGGCTACCCGAAAGACGGCGAGCCTGTGCCTTACCGCACCGGCAACCACTCTGACCTCGCGGCCTGCTTCTCGTTCTACACCACGAAGGACAACAAGCAGCTGTTTGTCGCCATCAACGGTCCAGGACCGGTCGAGAAGGGCTATCCCATCATCGGCGTCGGCACGCCGGGCGTCACGCCGGGCCTGCCGAAGGGCATCCCCGGCTTCCCGCTCAACACCCCCATGGGCCAGAAGGCGGACCAGGCGCTCACGGATTTCTGCGCGCAGCACACCTGCGCCGAGCTCGAGGAGATCTTCAACAAGGTCGGCATTCCGAACCAGCGCGCCTATGAGCCGGGCGATATCGAAAACGACCCGCAGTACGCCGAACGCGAGAACCTCGTCGAGTGGGAAGACCAGATCTTCGGCGAGATGAAGGGTATCGGCATCACGAACCGCTTCAAGAACAATCCCTCCAAGATTGTGGCCTCCGCGCCGTGCTTCGGCGAGCACAACCGCGAAGTCCTCAAGGACTTCGGCTACACCGATGAGGAGATCGACGCGCTCTACAAGAAGGGCGAACTCGTGACCTGGACGCCGGCAGATACCGCCCGCATCCGTCATCTGCCCGACTGGGGCTTCTTCTGGGATACCGAGCGCCAGTGCGAGCGCATCGGCATGGAGTGGCCGCTCAAGGACGAGTGATCCCCGCACACCGGATGGGCTGCGGTTCGCCCGGCCCGTCCACCGCATTCTATATCAGCAAAGGAGAAACAAATGGGTAGACTTGATGGAAAAGTCTGTTTCGTCACCGGTGCCGGCTCCGGCATCGGCGCCAAGACCGCCGAGCTCTTCGCACAGGAGGGCGCGAGCGTCATCATGGCGGATATGCATGAGGAAAACCTCAACAAGGTCGCGGCCGACATTCAGGCTGCGGGCGGCGAGGTCATGACGGCCGTCGTCAACATCACCGACAACGATGCCGTGAAGGCGGCGTTCGCGGCCGGTGTGGAAAAGTACGGAAAGATCGACGCGCTGGCCAATATCGCCGGTGTGCTCGACGTGGCCATGCGGCCGATCGACGATTTTCTCACCAGCGACCTGGATACGACCCTGACCGTGAACGTCAAGGGCACGATGTACGTTACCCGCGCGGCTGTCAAGCAGTTCATCGCGCAGGGCTACGGCACGATCGCGACCGTTGCCTCCGTCGGCGGTTTGAACGGCAACGGCAGCGCTGCCTACACGGTCTCGAAGGGTGCGGAGGTCGCGCTGACCAAGCACATAGCGCTGCGCTTTGCCAACGGCACGCAGAAGATCCGCGCCAACTGCGTGTGCCCCGGCACGGTCATGACCCCCATGACCACGCGCGCCATGAAGGCCAGAGGCAAGTACACGAAGGCCGCCAAGGCCATGCAGGCTTCCACCGCCAAGCACTCCACGCTCGATGTGGGCACGTGCTCGGATCTCGACATCGCCCGGATCTTGCTGTTTTTGTGCAGCGACGAGTCCGCACCGCTCAACGGTCAGGCACTCGTTGCCGACTACGGCGCAAACCTCTAAAATATCTCGGCGCAGCCGCGCCGATCACGGAAACCACATGACGACATTCAGAAAGGAAGTGTACGGTTATGAGTAATAGACTGGAAGGAAAAGTCGCGCTGGTCACGGCGTGCACCCGCGGCATCGGCCGCGCGATCGCGGACCTCTTCGTCGATGAGGGCGCGAAGGTCTACTATGCCTGCCGCAACATGGAGACCGGCAAAGCTGCCGTCGAGGCCGCAAGAGCCCGCGGCGGTCAGGCCGAGCTCGTGTACTTTGAGGCGCACGATCCCGCCACGCACAGAAGCATGATCGACGAGTGCATCGCCAAGGAAGGCCGCCTCGACGTGCTGGTCAACAACTTTGGCGAGTCCAACCCCCGCAAGGATCTCGACATCACCAAGTGCACCTACAAAGAGTTCGAAAAGACGGTCTGCGTGGACCTCTCGACCGTGTTCAACGCCTGCCAGGAAGCGCTCAACAAGGCCATGATCAAGCAGCACTCCGGCAGCATCATCAACATCGGCTCCGTCGCCGCCGTGTGCCCCGACCGTACGCAGGTCGGCTACGGCGTGGCCAAGTCCGGCATCAACCACCTCAGCCGTCAGATGGCGCGTCAGGTCGCGCACGCAGGTGTGCGCGTCAACGTGCTCAACCCCGGCATCATCGCCACGGAAGCCGTTGCCAAGCACCTCACCCCCGAGACGCAGGCGCGCTACACGACCAACTGCATGATCAAGCACCTCGGCGAGCCCATCGACATCGCCTACATGGCGCTCTATCTTGCCTCCGACGAGTCGAAGTACGTCACCGCACACGTGATGAACGTCTCCGGCGGCTGGATGTAATGTTCGCTTTGTCTTCTTTCGGATAAATCTCCGCATATCCAGAGAAAAGAGTCCGGCTTCGGCCGGGCTCTTTTCCTTACCCGCGTGAAAGCTCCCTGCGCGTGCAGAGAAAACGAACCCGCACACGTCTTACCGTGTGCGGGTTTGCTATGGAAAGAAGGGATGCATTCGGTTTACATAACGCAAAAACTGGTTTACATAATCGGAATTTTGATCTTCAGATCGCTCAGCGGATAGGCTGAGCAGGCGTGGAACCAGCCGAGCTCTTTGTCCATGGCGCGGCGGCCGTCCCCGATGGGGGACACGAAGATGTCGCCGCTGAGCAGCTGGCTGCGGCAGAAACCGCACTCGCCGTTGCGGCAGTGGGTATCGACCGGGATGGCACTGCGCTCGAGCGCGACGGCGACGGATTCGCTCGCCTTTGCGTCAATCACGTCCTCGTGAATACCGCGCACGACGGTGATGCGAAACGTCTTTTCCTCCGTGCCCTTCGGGTAGCCTGGCAGGGTGGAGACGTCGGCCGGATTGTTCACCACGTCGTGGCGGAAGCGGCGCTTCGGCACGCCCATATCCTCGAGCGCCTTGCTCACGAACCGGAACATGGCCAGCGGGCCGCAAAACAGGAACGTGCTGTTGGGCGTGGCATATTTCTCGATGATCTCGCGCGTGATGAAGCCGTGCTCGCCCTGCCAGCCGGGGTCGTCCGAGAGCACGTGCACAACTTTGATGTCCGGGCATTCAGCGCAGATCTGATCCAGTTCGTCCTTGAGCACGATGTCGTCCGACTTGACCGAGCCGTAGAGGATGGTCAGCCTGCAGCCGTGCATCTTGCCGTGTGCGATCTCTTTGGCCATGGCGTAAAACGGCGTGATGCCGCTGCCGCCGGCCAGCGCGACGAGCTCGTTCGTGTCGCGCAGCGGCTCCCAATAGAACGTGCCGAACGGCAGCGCGCCCGTGAGCACATCGCCGACATGGACGTTTTCAAAGAAGTAGTCCGGTACGAGATACGGCACGTTGCGGCGCACGGTGATCTCGAAAAACGGGTGCTCGCCGCGCGCTTCATATGGCGCGGAGGAGATCGTATACGGCCGCGTGAGCAGACTCTCGCCGATCTTCAGGCGGAAGTTCACGAACTGGCCGCACTGGAACACCGGGATGTGCCCGTCCGCGGATTCGAACCGGAACGTTTTTGCCGTCGGGGACGCGTCGCGGATGTCCGTGACGCGCAGCTGCATCTCGCCCGGGTGCAGCTTGTCGGCCAGGTCCCGGATGGGGTCTTTCGGATCCGGCACGGCGGATGCGTTTTTCAGCTTTTCGCGGCGCGCCTCGGTGACGCGGCCCGCGCCGCCGACGTCTTTCAGAAAGCTCTTGACTCGGATACTCATTTTACTGCCTCCTTTGCTGCCATCGCGTCGAGCACGGCCTTGGCTGCGGCTCTGCCGTTGGTGATCTGCGGGCCCTGTCCGTCGCCGGCCACGGCGTGTGCACCGGCAAACTCCAGCCCGTCGATGAAGTGATCTTCCGCCATCATGGTTTTCTTGGCGACCACGTGGTTGTCCATGGAGTGCGAGTAGCCGTAGATGCTGCCCTTCCACGCGCCGACGTAGTGGGAGATCGTCATGGGCGTGGAGACCTCGATCTCGGCGATGCGGCTGCGGAAGTCCACGCCGCTGATCTTGATGTACTGCTCCATCATCTCGTTGGCCAGGCGGCGCTTGAGGTCGTAGTATTCCTCCTCCTTGACTCCGAGGAACGGGTCGACCGGCACCAGATTCGTGATCGACAGGTGCGTATAGCCGGCCGGCACGCAGCCGGGGTTGGCGTAGTTGAGGCACACGGTCGTCAGGAAGTTGTACGGTTCGGTCAGGTTGCAGTTGTTGCGCCAGATGGCGTTCGTGTCCATCGTGTCGCCGGAGAAGGTGTTGTAGTTCGTGATGCCGTTTTCCTCGGGCGTGCCCTCAAGAATGAGCATGACCGACACGGGGCAGACGTTCAGGCGGTTGCCGTTGACGAACCGGATGGCGCCTTCCGGCACCTCGCTCAGCGGCTCGATCATCTGCGTGTAGACGCGGTTCGGGTACGCACCGCAGATGACGTAGTCACAGGCGATCTCGTCGCCGCGCTTCGTGCGCACGCCGCGGACTTTGCCGTCACGGACGAGGATCTTCTCGACTTCTTGACGCAGCTCGAACTGCGCACCGTTTTCCTCGACCTTCTGCTGCATGCGCATGCTCATCTCGTGCGAGCGGTGGCGCGGCACATAGCTGCCGGAAAAATAGTCCGCCATGCAGTAGGCGTAGATCGTGAACGGCAGGTTGTCCATCGGTTCGCCGACATAGATCCAGTACGGTGTGAGCATATCGACCGCCTTCTGCGGCAGGTCAAAGGTCCGGATGACCTCCGAGGCGCTGTAGCCCGCCACACGCACAAAGTCCGGGTGTTCGCGCAGCATGCGCAGCTTGCTCATCGGCGTCACGGAGATGACGTCCATGCTGTCGTACACGCGGCGGCAGAGACGGATGAATTCCAGCACCTTGTCATAGGTGCCGGGGCAGGCGGCGTCAATGTCGCGCGCCATGTGCTCGTAGCCGTCATGCAGCACGGTGTCGATGCCCTCGCTGGGTACGACGACGCGGTACGGCTCCGGCACCGGCAGCCAGTCAATGTCGACGCCCATGTCGTCAAAAAACTGGCCGACTTTCAGGCGCTTGCCTTTCGGGCCGATGGACATCATCTCGTGCAGCGAGGCCTCTATCTCAAAGCCGTCGCGCATGTAGTCCGTGGCGACACCGCCGGGCATGTTGTGCTTTTCGAGGATCAGAATGTCCCGCACGCCCTTGGCCTGAAGCTGCAGGGCAGCCGCCATGCCAGCCAGCGCGCCGCCGATGATGACGACATCATAGTGGTCTTTGTAAAAACGCAAGTCAATTCCTCCTTCTGTGTTTGAATCACTGCAAAAAGTATATGTCAAGAATTCAACAAGTCAAGAATCTGCTTGCTTTTTCGGCACTTTTTTGGTACAATTTTCTTGTGATTCTGATTCAATCACAAATACAAGGAGGACTGCGTATGCGTTTTCAGACCATTGTTGCGCCAACGATCACGGAGTTGTTCGAGCGGCAGATCCAGGGTATGATCCTCTCCGGCCAGGTGGAGCCGGGGGAGAAGCTGCCCACGGAGGCGGAGCTGGCCGAGAACATGCACATCAGCAAGAGCGCCGTGCATGCCGGCATCAAGAATCTGGAGCGGATGGGCTTTCTGCGCGTGTCGCCGCGGCACGGGGTGTATATTGCCGACTGGGCCGAGTGCGGCAACGTGGACACGCTCATCTCTATATTAAAATACCGCGACGGCAAGCTTGACAAGGCGACCACAGCGTCGCTGCTGCAGACGCGCAACGTCATTGAGGGGCTCGCGGTGCGGCTGTTCGTGCCCAAGCGTACGGATGATGACATTGCGGTGCTGCGCTCGATCATCCGCGATTTCCGTCAGGCTGCGCAGCGGCCGCACACGGACGTGGACACGCTCGCGGAGCTGGCGTGTTCGTTCCACCGGTATATCTGCTTTAAGAGCGGCAACAATGTCGTGCCGCTCATCGTCAATGGGTTCCATGATGTGAACATCGTGCTCTGGGCGCAGTGGGTGCGCTCGGTCGGGCCGCGTGCCGCGGGCGATGTGCTGGAGGATTTCCTCTATTTCGTCACGCAGGGAGATGCCGAGGGCGCCATCGCGCTCTTTGACACGAATACGGACGAATTCGTCTCCCGGCTCGTGGACGTGTGATGGCGGCGGGTGATTGTTTTCGCTCTTTTCACAAATACCCCCTTTTCATCCGGGCGGTTTTATATTACAATAAAACGACGAATATGAAAAAGCGAGGGGTAGTTTTATGGGAACAGAACCCAAATATAAACGCATCCTGCTCAAGATCAGCGGCGAGGCGCTGGCCGGTGAGCAGAAAACGGGACTGGATTTCGGCGTCATCGGCCGGGTGTGCGACGTCATCAAGACCTGCACCGAACTGGGCGTGCAGGTGGGCGTCGTCATCGGCGGCGGCAACTTCTGGCGCGGCGTGAAAAACGGCGAGGGCAAGATGGCCCGCTCGCGCGCCGACCACATGGGCATGCTCGCCACCGTCATGAACTGTCTGGCCGTGTCCGACGTCATGGAGCAGAAGGGCATCCCCGTGCGCGTGCAGACGGCCGTCGAAATGTCGACGTTTGCCGAGCACTATACCTGGGAGCGCGCCGTGGCGCATCTGGAAGAGGGCAAGGTCGTACTCTTCGGTGCCGGCAGCGGCTGCCCGTATTTTTCGACCGACACGGCCGCCGTGCTGCGCGCCGCCGAGATCGGCGCGGACGCAATTTTGCTTGCCAAGAACATCGACGGCGTCTACAGCGCCGACCCGCACGTCGACCCCAGCGCCGTGAAGTACGACGCGATCACCTATGATGAGGTGCTGGCAAAGCATCTGGCCGTCATGGACCTGACGGCGACGTCGCTCGCGATGGAAAACGACATCCCGGTCGTTGTCTTCGCGCTGGCCGACCCGCAGAATATTGTCCGTGCCGTGATGGGCGAGCCCGTCGGCACGGTCGTGACGAAGTGAAATCAAATTACAAATTAATTTAAGAACCCGATAAGGAGGATACACCATGTCTACCGATTATACCGAGTTTGAATCCAAAATGAAAAAGACCGCTTCGGTCCTCACCGAGCAGTATGATTCCGTCCGCGCCGGCAAGGCCAACCCCGCCGTGCTCGACCGCATCACGGTCGATTACTATGGCTCACCCACGCCGATCCAGCAGATCGCGTCGATCAGCACGCCGGACGCCCGCTCGCTGCTCATCCAGCCGTGGGACGCTTCCGTGCTCAAGGGCATTGAAAAGGCCATTCTCGCGTCCGATCTGGGCCTGAACCCCCAGAACGACGGCCGCACCATCCGTCTGGTTTTCCCGGCTCTGACCGAGGAGCGCCGCCGCGACCTCGTCAAGCAGGTCAAGAAGTACGGCGAAGAGGCCAAGGTCGCCGTGCGCAACATCCGCCGCGACGCAATGGACAAGTTCAAGGCGCAGAAGAAAAAGTCCGAGATCACCGAGGACGACCTCAAGATCATCGAGAAGGATCTGCAGAAGCTGACCGATGATTATATCAAGGAAGTCGAGCGCATCGCCGACGAAAAAGAGAAGGAGCTCATGGAGATCTGAGTTCCCGGACCCGCAAATGCGATACGGGGGGATTTTTCATCCCCCCGTTTGAATATCCTGTCTACAGGCGCCGCCCATCCGGGCGGTGCAGGAGGAACTATGGCAAACGATAAGACAACTGCGCCGCAGGTGGATTTCTCGCGCCTGCCGCGCCATGTGGCGATTATCCTCGACGGCAACGGCCGCTGGGCCAAAAAGCGCGGCCTGCCGCGCACGGCCGGCCATGCCTACGGCGCCGAGGCGTTTCGCCGCATCGGCAACTACTGCAAGGCCATCGGCATCGAATACCTCACGGTCTACGCCTTTTCCACGGAAAACTGGCGCCGCCCGCCCGAGGAAGTGCGCACGATCATGAGCATCTTCGATAAATATATGAAAGAAGCGCTCTCGATCATGGAGCGCGACAAGTTCAAGATGCGCTTTTTCGGCGAGCGGTCCGGCCTCTCGCCGGAGCTGCAGCGCCTCATGGCCGCGGCCGAGGAGAAGAGCACGCACTACGACGGCTGCCAGATGAACCTGTGCATCAATTACGGCGGCCGGGACGAGATCCTGCACGCCGTGCGCCGCTATGCCGAGGCGTACAAGGCCGGCACTGCGCCGGAGCTCACGGAGGATGTGTTCAGCAATTATCTGTACTCGGCCGGCATCCCGGACCCCGACCTCATCATCCGCACGAGCGGGGAGCAGCGGCTGAGTAACTTCCTGCCCTGGCAGGGCGCGTACTCGGAGCTGTATTTCACCGATGTGCTCTGGCCGGACTTTACCGAGCGCGACATGGACGTGGCCCTGGCGGAGTTCCAGCGGCGCGACCGGCGCTTTGGCGGCGTGAAATGACCGCCGCACCCGAGAGAAAGACAAACGGGAGGAACCAATCATGAAAAACAGACTGATCGTTGCGGCCATCGGCATCCCGGCGCTGCTGGCTGTGATCTTCTTCACCCCGATCTGGGGCTGGGGCATTGTGGTGGCCATCATGGCGTCGTTCTGCGCGTGGGAGTTGCTGCACACGGCAATGCCGAAGTTCGTGCCGCGCTTTGCGGTGTATGCCGGCGTGTGCGGCGCGGCCATCGTGCTCGGCGCGGCGTTCGGCCAGTCCGAGCTCGTGTTCAAGATCGCGGCCTATGTGCTGTTTGTGACCATGTTCGTCGAGATGATGATCTCGTTTCACAAGCCGGAGCGCATCCCGTTTCAGGATCTGGCGCTCGTGTTCACGGCGGGCATTGTCATCCCGTGGATGCTCTCGTCGCTCGTGCGCCTCGGCCTGAACGACCCGAAGGCGCCGTATCTGCTGCTGCCGTTTGTCATCACGTGGCTGAGCGATTCGGGCGCGTTCTTTGTCGGCCGCAGCCTGGGCAAGACCAAGCTCGCCCCCGCCCTGAGCCCGCATAAAACGGTCGAGGGCTGCGTCGGCGGCTTCGTGTGCGCCATCGCGGCGGCCATGCTCTACGGTCTCGTGCTGCATCTGTGCGGCTACCGCGTGCAGATCGGCCTGCTTGCCATCTACGGCTTCTTCGGCAGCCTTGCCGGTCAGGCGGGCGACCTTGCGTTCTCCGCCATCAAGCGTGAGCACGGCGTGAAGGACTACAGCAATCTGCTGCCCGGTCACGGCGGTATGCTCGATCGTTTTGACAGCACGATCTTCACGGCACCCATGCTTGAGCTGCTGGTGCTGCTGGCGCCGGCCATCTCGGTCGTGGCAAAGTAAGGGAGCACAGCTATGGTACATTCAATTTCCATTCTTGGTTCCACCGGCAGCATCGGCCGCCAGACCGTCGCCGTCGCGGAGCATCTGGGTCTCAACGTGCGTGCGCTGACGACAAACCGCAACATTCAGCTCGCTGAAGAGCAGGCGCGCCGGCTGCACCCGGCGTTCGTCGCCGTGACGGATGAGACGGCGGCCAGAGCGCTGCGCATCGCGCTCGCCGATACGGACATTGCCGTCGGCAGCGGGGAAAACGCTCTGTGCGAGGCGGCGGTGCTCTCGGACACGGACGCCGTCGTCACGGCGGTGTCCGGCGCGGTCGGCCTGCGGCCGACGCTCGCGGCTATCGAAAAGGGCCGCCGCATCGCGCTGGCCAATAAAGAAACGCTCGTGTGCGCGGGCGATATCGTCATGCGCCGCGCCAGAGAATGCGGTGCGGAGATCGTGCCGGTCGATTCCGAGCACTCGGCCATCTTCCAGTGCCTGACCGGCCGGGAGGGGGAACTGCGCAAAATCCTGCTCACCGGATCCGGCGGTCCGTTCCGCGGCTGGACGCGCGAAGAAACGCGCGACGTCACGCCCGAGATGGCCGTCCGTCACCCGAACTGGAGCATGGGCGCGAAGATCAGCGTGGACTCCGCGACCATGATGAACAAGGGCCTGGAATTCATCGAGGCCATGCACCTGTTCGGCGTCACGCCGGACGATATTCAGGTGCTCATCCACCCGGAGAGCGTCGTGCACTCAATGGTCGAGCTGCTCGACGGCACGGTCATCGCCCAGCTCGGCGTGCCGGACATGGGTCTGCCCATCCAGTACGCGCTCACGTATCCGGAGCGCAGGCCCAGCCGCAGCGACCGGCTGGATTTCACGGCTCACCCCGGCGGACTGCACTTCTACGCACCGGATCTCGAGGCGCTGCCGTGCCTTGCGCTCGCCATGCGGTGCGCGCGCACCGGCGGCACCGCGCCGACGGTCATGAACGCGGCCAACGAAGTCGCCGTGCACCTGTTTCTGGACCATAAAATTGGGTATCATTCTATTTATGAGAGCGTGGCGGCGGCGGTGGATGCCATCGCGCCGGCCGCAGCGCCGGATCTGGACGTTATCCGCGCGGCCGATCAGGAGGCGCGTACCTTCGTCCGGTCGTATTTCCATTTCTGAAAGGACAGCACATGTATATTCTGCTCGCAATTCTCGTCTTCGGTATCCTCATCGCCGTGCATGAGCTCGGCCACTTCCTCGTGGCCAAGGCGTGCGGGGTGCGCGTGGATGAATTCGCCATCGGCATGGGCCCCGCCATCTGGAAAAAGCAGAAGGGGGAGACGCTCTACGCCGTCCGCTGCCTGCCGATCGGCGGGTTCTGCGCCATGGCGGGCGAGGACGAGGCGATCGACGACCCGCGCGCGTTCACGAGCCAGCCGGCATGGAAGCGGTTTCTGATTCTCTGCGCCGGCGCGTTCATGAACTTCGTGTTCGGTCTGCTGCTGTTGCTGATCGTGTTCGCGCAGGCGAAGAGCTTTTCCACGCCGACGCTCACGGACTTCATGGACGGCTGCCCCTATCAGGGGGAGAACGCTCTGCAGGTGGGCGACACGATCTGGAGCATCGACGGGCACCGCATCTATTTCACGACCAATGTCAGCGAATATCTCGCCCGCGGGGGCGACACGCATGACATCGTCGTCAAGCGTGACGGCGAGAAGGTCGCGCTCAATGATTTCTATCTTGTCGCGCGGGAGTATCCGGGGCAGGACGGCAAGATGTATGGCTTCTACTTTGGCACGAAGCCGGCGACATTCGGCGCCAAGCTCCAGACGACGTGGTACAGCGCGATGGACTTCGTGCGCATGGCCTGGATGGGCCTGAGCGATCTGTTCGCGGGTGCGGTCGGCGTCAAGGACCTGTCCGGCCCGGTCGGCATCGTGAGCATGATGAACGAGGTCGGCAAGGAGTCGGCCACGAAGGCGGCCGCCTTCTCGAACATCGCCTACTTCTCGGCGTTCATCGCCGTGAACCTCGCGGTCATGAACATGCTGCCGCTGCCGGCGCTCGACGGCGGGCGCGTGTTCTGTCTGCTCGTCACGTGGGTGCTCGAGCGGATCAGCCGCAGGAAGATCGACCCCAAGTATGAGGGGTATATCCACACGGCAGGGCTCGTGCTGCTGCTGGCGCTGATGGCTTACGTCATGTATAACGACATTTCCAAACTTGTCACCTGAGCCGGGGCGGATTTGTCCGCCTCGGTTTTTTTACGGCTTCGGCCACCTTGGAGAGAGATAGGAGTGCTTATGAACAGAACGCAGACAAAACAGATCCATGTCGGCTCCGTCGCCATCGGCGGCGGCGCGCCGGTCGCGGTGCAGTCCATGTGCAACACGCACACCTCGGACGCGCACGCGACCATCGAGCAGATCGCCCGGCTGCATGACGCCGGGTGTGAGATCATCCGTTTGGCCGTGCCGGATCAGGCCGCGGCGGACGCCCTGCCCGAGATCGTGCACGCCTCGCCCATCCCGGTTGTGGCCGACATTCATTTTGACTACCGGCTCGCGCTCGCGGCGGCGAAGGCTGGCGTGCACAAGATCCGCATCAACCCCGGCAACATCGGCGAGCCGGACAACGTCCGCAAGGTGGCCGAGGCCTGCCGGGAGCGCGGCATCCCCATCCGCATCGGCGTCAACGGCGGCAGTTTGGAAAAGCGCCTGCTCGAAAAGTACGGCCACCCGACGCCGGAGGCGCTCGTCGAGAGCGCGCAGGGGCACATCGACCTGCTGCACCGGTATGATTTTGACGATATCGCCCTGTCGATGAAGAGCTCCACCGTTCCGCTGACGATCGCGGCCTACCGGCTCGCGGCTGAGCGGTTCCCCTATCCGCTGCACGTCGGCGTCACGGAGACCGGCACGGCCTACAACGGCATCATCCGCTCCGCTGTCGGCATCGGTACGCTGCTGTCCGAGGGCATCGGAGATACGATTCGCGTCTCGCTCACGGCTGACCCCGTGGAGGAGGTGCGCGCCGGCATCGCTATTTTGAAGGCGGCCGGGCTGCGCCGCGAGGGGGTGCGCTTTGTCTCGTGCCCGACGTGCGGCCGCACGCAGATCGACCTCATCGCGCTTGCGCAGGAGGTCGAGCAGCGGCTGCAGGGGCTGGAGCGCGAGATCACGGTCGCCGTGATGGGCTGCGTCGTCAACGGGCCCGGCGAGGCGCACGAGGCGGACTACGGCATCGCCGGCGGCAAGGACTGCGGCCTGCTGTTTCGCCGCGGCGAGATCCTCGGCAAGTACCCTGCGGATAAGCTGGCCGATGCGCTGGTGGACCTGATCCTGAGCGAAAAGTGAGGAAGCTATGAGCGAAAAGATCCCGTTTCTTGACATGTTCCCGGACTGCGCGTCCCTGCAGGACACCTGCGGCGGGCTCGACAGGGCCGAGGTGCTGGACGTGCTCATCGAACGCGAGAGCATGACGATGCAGCTGCACACGTGGTTTGCACGCATGCCCGCGCCCGTCGAGCGCACAAATATTGAGCAGCTGCTCGCGGCGCAGTTCCGCCTACGCGGCGTGCAGATCCAGGCGGAGTATCCCGCCCCGGAACAGAAAAAGGCTGAGCAGAAGGCCAAGGCCAGGGTCCTCATGGGCAAGCCCATCCCGAAGCGCACAGACATCACGCCCATGAACGAGCTCACGCTCGAGAGCGGCAATGTCACGCTCGAGGGGCAGGTGTTTGCCGTCAACAGCCGCGAGATCGCCAAGTACGGCTCGGCCGTGCTCTCGTTTGACATGACCGACAGCACGAGCAGCGTGCGCGTGTCGCGCTTTCTGCGTTCGGACGATGACCAGAGCATCGTCGGCCTCATCCACGAGGGCATGTGGCTGCGCGTGCAGGGCAAGATCAACTACAGCAAGTACGATGAGGACATGGTGCTCGAGCCGCGCAACATTGTGCAGGGGGAGAAGGTCATCCGCCCCGACAACGCACCGCAAAAGCGCGTGGAGCTGCACTTACATACCCGCTACTCGGCGCTCGACGCCATCTCCGACCCCGCCGACCTCGTGGCCCGCGCGGCCTACTGGGGCCACCCGGCCATCGCCGTGACGGATCACGGCGTGGCGCAGGCATTCCCGGACATGTGGAAGGCGTCGAAGAAATACGGCGTGAAGATCATCTACGGCGAGGAGGGCTACCTCGTCAACGACGTGGACGGCACGCTCGCCGTGCACGGGCAGAGCGACCTGCCGCTCGACGCGGAGTTTATCGCCTTCGACATCGAGACGACCGGTCTGCATCTGGACACGAACCGCATGACGGAGATCGGCGCGGTGCTCTTCTCCGGCGGGGAGATCAAGGCGGAGTTTGACACCTTCGTCAACCCGCACATGCCCATCCCGGCCGAGATCACGCGCCTGACCGGCATCACGGACGCAGACGTGGCCAATGCGCCCGACGAGGCGGAGGCCATGCGCCAGTTTCTCGATTTTGCGGGCGGGCGGCCAATCATCGCGCACAATGCCGACTTTGATACCGGCTTCATGAGCGCGGCCTGCCGCCGGGCGGGCATCCCGTTCGAGCCGGTGTATCTCGACACGCTGGTGCTCGCGCAGTACCTGCTGCCGGATCTCAAGCACCACAAGCTCGACCAGGTCTCGAACCGCCTGAGCCTGCCGGACTTCAACCACCACCGCGCGTGTGACGATGCGATGGTCGTGGCGCGCATCATGGACAAGTTCCTGCCCATGCTCGCGGCTAAGGGCGCAAAGACGATCGGCGACTTCAACGACCTCGTGCGCGGCGGCCTGAAGGAGAAGCGCCGCACGCACCACATCTCCATTCTGGTGAAAAACAAGACCGGCCTGAAAAATCTCTACGAGATCATTTCCCGGTCGTATCTGAAATATTTTAAGCGCAACCCCACCATCCCCAAGAGCCTGCTCATGGAATACCGCGAGGGTCTCATCATCGGCTCCGCCTGCGAGGCGGGAGAGGTGTTCGAGGCTGTGCTGCGCGGCAAGAGCGACACGGAGCTCCGACGCATCGCGTCGTTTTATGACTATCTCGAGATCATGCCGCTGGCCAATAACCACTTCCTGCTCGATAACGGCACCGTGCGCAGCGAGGAATCCCTGCGCAACCTCAACCGCCGCATCGTGCAGCTCGGCGAGGAGCTCGGCAAGCCCGTCGTGGCGACGTGCGACGTGCACTTTCTCGATCCCGAGCAGGAGATTTTCCGCCGCATCCTGCTGGCGGCCAAGAAATTTTCCGACGCGGACAAGGCCATGCCGCTCTATTACCGCACGACGGAGGAGATGCTCGACGAATTTGCCTACCTTGGCCCCGAAAAGGCGCAGGAGGTCGTCGTCACGAACACGAACGCCATCGCCGACAGCGTCGAGGTGTTCGAGCTCCTGCCGAAGGATCTTTACCCGCCGAAGATCGAAAATTCCGCCCAGCAGCTCAAAGACCTGGTCTATGGCAAGATGACGGCCATCTACGGCGAAAACCCGCCGAAGCTCATCACCGACCGCGTCGAGACCGAGCTGCACGACATCCTCTCGCGCGGGTACGACGTCATTTACATGAGTGCGCAGAAGCTCGTCGCCAACTCTCTCGAGCACGGCTATCTGGTCGGCAGCCGAGGCAGCGTCGGCTCGTCGCTCGTGGCGTTCTTCTCCGGCATCACGGAGGTCAACTCCCTTCCACCGCACTATGTCTGCCCGCAGTGCAAGTATACGGACTTTGACTCCGGCGCGGGCTTCGGCTGCGGCGCGGACATGCCGGACAAAGTGTGCCCCAAGTGCGGGGCGAAGCTCCGCAAGGACGGGTTTGATATTCCGTTTGAAACGTTCCTCGGCTTCGGCGGCGACAAGGTGCCCGATATTGACCTGAACTTCTCGGGCGAATATCAGGCCAAGGCGCATAAGTACACCGAAGAGCTCTTCGGTTCGGACCACGTGTTCCGCGCCGGGACGATCGGCACGCTGGCGGAAAAGACGGCCTACGGCTATGTCCTCAAGTACCTCGAGGAACGCGGCAAGACCCTGCCGAAGGCGGAGATGAACCGCCTCGCGCTCGGCTGCGTCGGCGTCAAGCGCACGACCGGCCAGCACCCCGGCGGCCTCGTCGTCATCCCGCAGGATAAGGACGTCACGGATTTCTGCCCCGTGCAGCACCCGGCCGACGATCCGAACAGTGACATCATCACCACCCATTTTGAATACCACTGCATGGAGGCAAACCTCCTCAAGCTCGACGAGCTCGGCCACGATGACCCGACCATGATCCGCATGCTCGAGGACATGACCGGCGTCAACGCGCGCGAGATCCCGCTCGACGATCCGGAGACCATGGGCATCTTCTGCAGCGCGGCGCCGCTCGGCCTGACGGACGACGACCCGATTGTCGGCAAGACCGGCACGATCGGCATCCCCGAGTTCGGCACCGGCTTCACGCGCCAGATGCTCGTCGACACGCAGCCGAAGGGCTTTGATATCCTCGTGCGCCTGTCCGGCTTCTCGCACGGCACGGACGTGTGGCTCGGCAACGCGAAGGACCTCATCATGTCCGGCACGGCGACGGTCAACCAGACGGTCGGCTGCCGCGACGATATCATGCTCTACCTCATCAGCCGCGGTATGGACGCCAAGCTCTCGTTCAAGATCATGGAGAGCGTCCGCAAGGGCAAGGTCAAGCGCGGCGGCTTCCAGGACGGCTGGGTCGAAACGATGCAGGAGCACGGCGTGCCGGAGTGGTACATCACGTCCCTGAGCAAGATCGCCTACCTGTTCCCGAAGGCGCACGCGGTGGCCTACGTCATGATGGCGTTTCGCATCGCGTGGTTCAAGGTGCACGAGCCGCTGGCGTTTTACAGCGCGTATTTCTACCGCCGCAGCCAGAAGGACTCGTTCGACGCCGATATGATGACGCGCGGCCTCGATTACACCCGTCGCAAGATCAACGAGCTGCGCAACAAGCCCACGCTCACGGCCAAGGAAGAGGACCTGCTCGTGACGATGGAGGCCGTGTACGAATTCAACCTCCGCGGGTTCGAATTCGCGCCCATGAGTCTCTATGAGAGCGACGCGACGAAGTTCCTCATCCGCGACGGGAAGCTCCTGCCGCCGTTCGTGGCCATCTCCGGCCTCGGCGAGAGCGCGGCGTGGAATCTCGTGGCCTGCCGTGCCGACGGGCGCGAGTTCGTGTCGGTCGAGGAGCTCTCGGCTGCCTGTCCGAAGGTCAGCCAGACGCACCTGGAGCAGCTGCGCGCCATGGGCGCGCTCGGCGAGATGCCGGACAGCAGCCAGATGAGTCTGTTTTAAATTCGTCACTTTTTTGCAATTTCTGTTTGCAACATGCGGCGATCCTTGGTATGATAAAGCCGTATCCCTGTGCGATTCGGTGCGACCGAAAGAGGAGGTTATGCAATGAAACGTTTTCTGGCGCTGCTGCTGACGCTGGTCATGCTCGTTTCCGTCTGCGGTCTGCAGGCGTTCGCCGCCGACGGCGACACCCCGGCGGACACCGGCGACGAGCTGGTCGTCTACACGCGTTCCGGCGCAACGCGGACATTCCATGTCGGCGATACTTTTTCGTATACCTACTGGTTCCGGCTGACGTCCGGCTCCGTCAACAAGATCACGGGCCACGTGCTGTATGACAGCCAGTGCCTGAAGGTCAATGCCGACGGCTGCAAGTTCCCGAACATGACCTCGCCCTCGACGAAAAACAACGCGGGCGACTTTGAGTTCCACGACACGTTCACGACATCGCAGGGCGGCGAGTTTGCCACCACGTCGCCGCAGACCATGGCGAACATTTCGTTCACCGTCACGCGCGGTGGCACGGCGTATCTGACGACGCTGCTCGAGGAACTGGAGATCAAGAAGTCCAACGGCGACAAGTCCGAGCTCGTCACGAATTTCAAGAACAAGACCTGGTCGCCGACGATGTACTCCACGTTCGACTATCTGCAGGATGAGAAGCCCTCGGCCGTCTCCACGCCGCTGAGCGCCTCGTCCGACGTCGCGTGGTTCTATGCCGTCGACGCGGAGACCGGCGCGCCCGTCCCGGCCGGGGTGACGTTTGAACTCACCGGCACATCCGGCAACGGCGAGCACATTGAGCGCACGGCCGTGTCCGACGCCTATGGCTTCGTCGGTTTCGGCACGGTGCCGTATGGCGAATCGTATTACATCCAGACGCGCACGGCGTCCGACGCTTCGGTGGCGTATATCATCAAGGACGGCGCGCGCATTTTGCCCGACGTGGAAAACGGCAAGCTGCGGCTCGATCATACGCTGCACTACAAAACGGCAGCGCCCAGCGAGCTGCGCTCAATCACGGTCACGTTCGAGTGGACGAACGAGCAGATCGCACCCGATGAGGTCTATACCAAGGACCGGCCGACGAGCGTGTACATGGAGCTGAGCCGCAACAACGATGCCGTGGTCGTGGCGCATCATTCGTCCGATCCCGAGGACGGACAGGCCGTCTTTGACAATCTGCCCATCCACGATGATAACGGCAACGAGATCACCTATGTCCTGACCACGACGACGCTGCAGCATTACGATGCGCAGATCACGCGCACGGACACGGGCTTCCACATCAATTTCGTCTATCTCAACGACCACACCTGGGAGACGACCCGCACCGAGCCCACCTGCACGGTGGACGGCTCCATCGTCTCTGTGTGCAAGGACTGCGGCGCGACCGACCGGGTTGTGCTGCCCATGACCGGCCACAAGCTGGTCTCTTCCGGGCACGATGCTACCTGCACGCAGGAAGGCTATCAGCGCTACATGTGCACACAGTGCGACTATTGGTATGAGAAAAAGACCCCGGCGCTCGGCCACGACTGGAGCGACTGGGAGGTCGATCTTGAGGCCACCTCTCGCACCGACGGCATCAAGCACCGCACGTGCATGCGCTGCGGTGAGGTGGAGACGTATGCCATCCCGAGCGACCACCATCAGCACACCATGAAAAAGCACGTCGTCCAGCCGACCTGCACCGAGCAGGGCTACACCGAGTACCGCTGCATCAACAAGGCAGGTCTGCCGTGCGGCGAGCACTACATTGTCGAGGGCAGCCGCACTCCGGCGCTCGGCCATGACTACAGCGGCGACAGCGGTAACCGCACGATCGTGGAGCCGACCTGTACCACGACCGGCCTGAAGGAATATAACTGCTCCCGCTGCGGCGACACCTATACGGAGATCGTCCCGCAGCTGGGCCATAATTACGAGCTCAAGCCGGAAAACAGCAAAGAACCGGACTGCACGCAGCCGGGCACGGAGTATTATGTCTGCGGCCGGTGCGGAGACGTGCATCTGGTGCGCATACCGGCAAAGGGTCACGACTGGGGCGACTGGATCATCGACCGGCAGGAGACCGATCAGGAAGACGGCGCCAAGCATCGCGTCTGCAAGGTCTGCGGCGAGCGGCAGGACGCCAAGATTCCGAAGCTGAGTCATGTGCACAACCACATCCCCACGGTCGTCGAGCCGACCTGCGAGCAGCAGGGCTACACGCGCTACACCTGCGCCTGCGGCGATACGTATATTGAAGAGAGCAGCTATGTGCCCGCGCTTGGCCACGCCTGGGTCGAGACCGGGCGGCAGGAGCCGACGAGCAAGACCGTCGGTGTCATTTCTTACACCTGCCAGCGCTGCGCCAAGCTGCGCTATGAATTCATCCCCAAGACCGAGCCGGTCGATACCTGGAAAAACCCCTACCGCGATGTGCGCAGCAACGCGTGGTATTATGAGGACGTGGCCTACGTCACGCGGGGCGGCCTCATGGTCGGCACCTCGACGCTGACCTTCTCGCCGGCAGAAGAGATGAGCCGCGCCATGCTCGTCGCGGTGCTCTACCGGATGAACGGCTCGCCGAGCGTGGCGGGCATGACCGCGCCGTTCACGGATGTGCCGGACGGCCAGTGGTACACGGAGGCGGTCGTCTGGGCGTATAACTGCGGCGTGGTCAGCGGCACGAGCGCGACGACGTTCTCACCCGAGCTGAACATCACGCGCGAGCAGATGATGACAATGTTCTACGGTTACGCCGAGTTTATGGATTACAACACGATGGCGGTTGCCGATCTGAGCGTGTTCCCGGATGGCGGGAGCGTCTCGCCCTGGGCACAGACAGAGATGGGCTGGGCCGTTGCCAATACGCTCATCAGCGGCGTGCAGGAAGGCAACACCACCTATCTGCGCCCGCAGGGAAATGCCACGCGCGCCGAGGCGGCAGCGATCCTGCACCGCTTTGACCAGTGGCGTATCAATGCCGTCGTCACGGTGAAATGAAAACAGGAGGAGATCATATCATGGCCAATCTTGTCATTACCATCGGGAGAGAAAATGGCAGCGGCGGCCGGCAGCTCGGCAGCGAGCTGGCGGCGGCGCTGGGCGTCAAGTGCTACGATTCGGAGCTCATCAATGAAACGGCGAAAGCGAGCGGCTTTGCCACGAGCTTCGTCGAGACGCATGAAGAGCAGCGCCCGGGCAGCTTTCTGTATTCGCTCGTGACGGGCGGCGGCGTCATTGCCGACGATCAGCCGTTCCCGGTGCAGATCTTTCAGGCGCAGTCGGAGGTCATCCGTACCATCGCGGCGCGCGAGTCGTGTGTCATCGTCGGCCGCTGCGCGGACTATGTCCTGCGTGACGATCCGAACGCGGTGCTCGTGAATCTGTTTGTCCATGCGCCGATGGCTGCCCGCATCCGCCGCGAGAGCGCACGCACGAACACCACGCCCGCGGAGGCGGAAAAGCGCATCCGTCAGGTGGATAAGGAGCGCGCGGCGTACTATAACTTCTTCTCCTCCAAGCGCTGGGGCGATGCACAGGGGTATGACCTGTGCGTCAACACCGACGGGCTGGAGATCAGCGACGTCGCCAAGCTCGTGCTCCGCTATCTGGAGCTGCGCGGCCTGCGCTGAACCATAGGCAAGGCAAAACCGGCAGACGCTCAGGCGTCTGCCGGTTTTGCCGTGTCGGGGAGGTAGTCTGTGAGCTGCGCGTCCGCCACCGGCCGGATGTCCGCCCCGGCCAGTGCGGGGCAGAGGGCCGGCAGGCGCGCAGGGTCAGCGATGAGCGCGTCCTTCTGCGCGCGCGTCAGGCGCTTGATGCGCGCCTCGAGCTGCCGGGCGGTCGTGGCGGTGTCGGTCGTCAGCAGCAGCGCCAGCGCCGTGACCGGGTGACTGCGCGTATACTTCGCGCAGCCGGGCAGACGCCCGACGTGCTGCCGCAGGCGGCGCGCAATGTCCGGCGTCATGCCCGTGTAGAGTGAGCCATCCGCGCAGCGAAGAAGATAGACATAGTGACGCGTATCCATGAAAAAGTCCCCGTTTTCCGTGTAAAATGCATGAAAAGAGCATAGCACAGAATTGTCAATTTTTCAAACGCACGGCTTTGCCATATTGTGCAAAAGCGCAAATTCGGCCGTGAATATTCATTGTTTTTTTGAATATTCGCGCGTTTTGTGAATATTCTGGTGTAAAATTCGTATATTCATGCACAAAAATGCTTGACAGGCTTACTTCAGCGTGCTATCATACGAGCATACCAAACGGGGCGCGAGTCCCAATCTATTTTGTTTGAGGAAGAGGCTAATAAAATGAAGAAATTTGTTGCACTGCTTCTGGCAGTCCTCATGGTCGCATCTCTGTGCGCCTGTGGCCAGAAGGATACCCAGACGGATACCCAGAAGGGTTCGGACATCAAGACCGTGACCGCCGGTAAGCTCACCATGTCGACCAACGCGACGTTCCCGCCGTACGAGTCCGTTGCGGACGATGGCAAGGGCTACGAGGGCACCGGCTTTGAAGGCATCGACATCGAGATCGCTTACGCTCTGGCGCAGAAGCTGGGCCTGGAGCTGGTCGTCGACGATATGGAATTTGAATCTGCTCTGAGCGCCGTCCAGACCGGCAAGAGCGACATCGTCGCCGCCGGCGTGACCGTCACGCCCGATCGTCTGAACACCATGTGCTTCACCGACAGTTACGCCAACGGCGTGCAGGTCGTCATCGTGAAGGAAGGCTCCGACATCAAGACCATTGATGATCTCGAAGGCAAGCAGATCGGCACCCAGCGCGGCACCACCGGTTATAAATATTGCACCGAAGATTATGGCGAGGACAGCGTTGTTGCGTTCGATGACGGCGCCACCGCCGTGCAGAACCTGCTCGCCGGTAAGGTCGACTGCGTCGTGATCGACAGCGCTCCGGCTCAGGAGTACGTCAAGGCAAACGCCGGTCTGACCATTCTGGACACCGAGTACACCAACGAGGATTATGCCATCGGTCTGGGCAAGGACAACACCGCGCTGCAGGAAGCCCTGAACAAGGCGCTGGCCGAGCTCAAGGCGGACGGCACCATCCAGTCCATCATCGACAAGTATATCCCCAGCAAGTAATTGCAAAATCCATACGAATGCAAAGGGCGGCCAACTGCCGCCCTTTGCGCGTAGAAAGAAAGAGGTACCTACATGGGTAATTGGGCGCAGCTTTATGCGGACCTGACGGCGCAGCTGCAGGCCGGACAGACCCTCGGCTTCTGGGACAACGCCTTCGTCGGCTTTTACCAGAGTTTCGTGGCCGCCGGGCGCTGGAGACTGTATCTCAGCGGTCTGCTCACCACGCTCGAGGCGACAGTCCTTGCACTGCTGCTGGGTGTCGCACTCGGCGTCATCGTCGCGGTCATCCGCACGGCGCACGACCAGCAGCGCGCCGGGCATAAGAATGTGATCCTCGGTGTGTTCAACGCCATCTGCAAGATCTATACGACCATCATCCGCGGCACGCCGATGATGGTGCAGCTGCTGATCATGAGCCTCGTGATCTTTGCCAGCAGCCGCAACTATACCATGATCGGCATCCTGGCTCTCGGCATCAACTCCGGCGCCTACGTCTCGGAGATCGTCCGCAGCGGCCTCATGTCGGTCGACCCCGGCCAGATGGAGGCCGGCCGCAGCCTGGGCATGAACTATTTCACGACCATGCGCTTCATCGTCATCCCGCAGGCCATCAAGAACATCCTGCCGGCCCTCGGCAACGAGTTCATCACCCTGCTCAAGGATACGTCCCTCATCACCGTCATCGGCGGCAAGGAGATGACGTATGCGGCCAAGGCGGTTATTGCCAAGACGTATCAGGGCCTGTTCCCGCTGTTCGGCATCGCGCTGATGTACCTGCTGCTGGTCATGCTGTTTTCCAAGCTGCTCGGTGTGCTTGAAAGGAGGCTGCGTCAAAGTGATCGACGTTAAACACCTGTCCAAATCGTTCGGCGACCACCTTGTGCTCGATGACATTTCCGAGCACGTCAGCCCCGGCGAAAACGTGGTCATCATCGGCCCCTCCGGCTCCGGTAAGTCGACGTTCCTGCGCTGCCTGAACCTGCTTGAGCAGCCGACGGCCGGCACCATCACCTTTGCCGGCACGGAGATCACCGACCCGAAGGTGAATATCGACGCCATGCGCCGCCAGATGGGCATGGTGTTCCAGCACTTCAATCTGTTCCCAAACATGACCGTGCGCAAGAATATCACGCTTGCGCCCGTGCAGACGAAGCTCATGTCGCAGGCAGAGGCAGATGCGGAGGCGGACAAGCTCTTGGCTCGTGTCGGCCTGGCCGACCGCGGTGACAGCTATCCGTCCGCACTCTCCGGCGGTCAGAAGCAGCGCATCGCCATCGTGCGTTCGCTCGCCATGCACCCGAAGGTCATGCTCTTTGACGAGCCGACGAGCGCGCTCGACCCCGAGATGGTCGGCGAAGTGCTTGACGTCATGAAAGAACTGGCGCACGAGGGCATGACGATGGTCGTCGTCACGCACGAGATGGGCTTCGCCCGCGAGGTGGGCGACCGTGTGCTGTTCATGGCCGACGGCAAGATCGCCGAGTCCGGCACGCCGAAGGACATCTTCGAGCACCCGCAGTGCGCGCGCCTGCAGGACTTTTTGGCCAAGGTGCTGTAAGTGGACATTGCAACCGCGCGGCCTGACCGGCTGCGCGGTTTTCTGCGGAAAGGAGCCAGAATGCCGGAACTGACCTGTCCCGTCTGCGGCGGCGCGCTGCACCGGGAGGAGCGATCCCTGCGCTGCGGCGCGGGGCACTGCTATGACCTCGCGCGGCAGGGCTATGTGAATCTGTTGCGCACGAATCAGTCCAAAGCTAAGCGCCACGGCGACGATAAGCGCATGGTGGCCGCGCGCACCGCGTTTCTGGACGCGGGCTATTACGCGCCGCTGCGCGATGCGATCGCCGCCGCCGCGGTGGAATATACCTCCGGAGACGCGGACGTGCTCGACGCCGGCTGCGGCGAGGGGTATTACACCGCCCACGTCCTGCATGCACTGCAGGCGCAGGGGAGAAGTGCTTCCGTTTGCGGCGTGGATATCTCGCGCGACGCGCTCATCTGCGCGCACCGCCGCGCGCCGGAGCTGACGCTGGCCGTGGCCAGCATCGCGCACCTGCCGGTCGCGGATGCGAGCTGCGACCTCGTGCTCAATGTGTTCGCGCCGCACGACGCGGCCGAGTTTGCGCGTGTGCTGCGCACCAAAGGGGTGCTGCTGTGCGTCATCCCGCTCGAGCGCCATCTCTGGGGCCTCAAGCAGGCGGTGTATGACCGCCCGTATGAAAACACCGTCCCGGACCCGGCGCTGCCGGGCTTCACACTCGCGGAGCAGCGGACGCTGCGCAACACGATCACTCTGCGCACGAATGCCGATATTGAGGCTCTGTTTTGCATGACACCGTATTACTATAAGACCGGCGCACGCGACCAGGCCAAGCTCCATGCGCTCGATACGCTGACCACGGAAACCGAGTTTGCCCTCCTGATCTATCGGAAAGCATGAAAAACGTTAGCACTCGATTCAAAAGAGTGCTAACGTTTACATTTTGTTCACGATATATACTTTATTTATTCATAATTGTATAGTAATTTATATATCGTAAAGAGCGAGAGAAATAAATCGAACGCTCGAGAAAATCATTACCGTGTATAGAATTCTAGGAGGAATATAAAATGTTCGAAATCATGCCTTTTGACCGCAGAAGCTGTCGTATGAGCTACAATCCGTTCCGCGAGCTGGAACAGATGGAGAAGAATTTCTGGGGTGACCAGCAGGTCAATCCGTTCCGCACCGACATTTCCGAGACGGCGGACGGCTACAAGCTCGAGGCCGACCTGCCGGGCTTCCGCAAGGAAGACATCCATCTCGACATCGATGACGACATCCTGTCCATTCGTGCCGAGCACAAGGACAGCAAGGACGAAAAAGACGACAAGGGCGATTACATCCGCCGCGAGCGTTACTATGGTTCTTATTCCAGAAGCTTCAACGTGTCCGAGATCGATGTGGAAGGCATCAAGGCTGCCTATGAAAACGGCGTCCTGACGCTGACCATGCCCAAGAAGGCCCCGGCAAAGCCGGAGTCCAAGCACCTCGAGATCGAGTAATCGAGGGCCCAAATCCGTAAATCCTCTCATCTCTCATATTTCCTTTCATCCCCCTTTCGAAAAGGCGCCCGGTGTCCGGCCGGGTGCCTTTTTCGTGCTCTGCGCGGCTTGACAGCGCGGCAGTGCGTTGTATAATAGATTGACTTTGCAAGAATCGAGAGAACCGTTATGCAAAAACGCAGTCAAAAAACGCAGGGCATCGTCTATGTCCTCATCGCGGCGTTCGGCTTTTCGCTCATGTCCATGTTTGTGAAGCTGGCGGGCGATCTGCCGTCGTTTGAAAAGGCATTTTTCCGCAACTTTGTTGCGCTTATTTTTATCGTCATCCTCATGCTGCGCAGCCGCACGTCGTTCCGGCCGGAGCGGCGCAACCTCCCGGCGCTGTTCGGCCGGTGTTTTTTCGGCACGCTGGGCCTGCTGTGCAATTTCTATGCCATCGGCAGGCTGAATCTGCCGGACGCGAATATGCTCAACAAGCTCTCGCCGTTTTTCGCCATCGTGTTTTCGATTTTCCTGCTGCGCGAAAAGCCGAACCTCGTGCAGGTGCTCGGTGTGCTGATCGCCTTCGGCGGCAGTGTGTGCATCATCAAGCCGAGCTTCGATAATCCCCAGATGCTCCCGGCGCTGGCCGGTGTGCTCGGCGGGCTGGGCGCGGGCGCTGCGTACACGTTCGTGCGCTATCTGGGTGCACGCGGGGAAAACGGCAGCCGGATCGTGTTTTACTTCTCGGCGTTCTCCTGTCTGGTCTGCCTGCCGCTTCTGCTGCTGGATTATGAGCCGCTGAGCCTGCGGCAGCTCGTGTATCTCCTGCTGGCGGGGGCGTTTGCGTGCGTCGGGCAGCTCGGCATCACGAAGGCGTACGTCTGCGCGCCGGCCAAGGAGATCTCGGTGTATGATTATACGCAGGTGATCTTTGCGGCCGCGCTGGGCTTTTTCGTCTTTGGCGAGGCGCCGGACTGGCTCAGTGTTCTGGGCTATGTGCTCATCTGCGGCGCGGGGGTCGGCATGTTTCTTTATAACCGGCGGCACGACGCTGCCCATCCTTGAAAAATCGGTTGGCGCCGGATGCATATGCATCCGGCGCCGACTTTTTTACGTTTTTCAGCACGGCAGGCAAGAGTGTTGAGCAACGCATCCCCCCTGGGAGCTTGTGCAGGAAGCGGCTGGTGCGTTATAATCTTGTCATAAGAAACGAAGGGAAAGGCGGTGCATCCCATGCATATGGCAGATGCGTTGCTCGCGCCGGCGGTCGCCGGTGTGATGTATGCCGCTTCTGCGGTCGTTGCGGGGGCCTCGATCGTGGAGCTGCACAAGGAAGAAAAGCAGGATCTGACCTCGGCGGCCAAGAAGCTGCCGACCATGGCCGTCATGTCGGCGCTCGTGTTCGCGGGGCAGATGATCAACTACACCATCCCCGGCACCGGCTCGTCCGGCCACCTGTGCGGCGGCCTGCTGCTTACGTCCGTGCTCGGACCGTGGGCGGGATTTTTGTCCATGATCGTGATCCTCACGATCCAGAGCCTGTTCTTTGCCGACGGCGGCCTGATGGCGCTGGGCGCGAACGTCTGGAACATGGCGTTTTACGGCTGCTTCGTCGGATATTTTCTCATCTATCGGCCGCTGATGCACAGCCGCTGCTTTGTGCGCCGCGGCGAGCGGGCGGCGAACCGCCTCAAGATCACGCTCGCGTCCGTGCTCGGCTGCGTGCTGACGCTGCAGCTTGGTGCGTTCTCGGTCGTGCTGGAGACGACGCTCTCCGGCATCACGGATCTGCCGTTCGGCGCGTTTTGTGCCATCATGCAGCCCATTCATCTGGCCATCGGCCTGATCGAAGGCCTCATCACGGCGGCGGTGCTGCTGTTCCTCTATGAGGCGCGGCCGGAGCTGCTGCGCGATGTGCGCACGGGCGGCGAGACTGCCGGCAAGGTCTCGTTCAAGGGCACGATCGCAGTCATCGCCATTGCGGCGGTGCTCGTCGGCGGCGGCCTGTCGCTGCTGGCCAGCGGCAATCCCGACGGGTTGGAGTGGTCGCTGTTCGGCAACAGTGACGCCGGCTACACGCAGAACATGGGCCTCGACGAGGACAGCTACGGCGTGCAGAGCAGCGCGGCCGATAAGGCCGGTGCCGTGCAGGAAAAGACGGCGTTCCTGCCGGACTATTCCTTCGCTGGGAGCGATTCCACAGCTGGCACGTCCGTGTCCGGCATCGCGGGCGCTGCCATCGTGGCGGCGGCAGCGGCGCTCATCTGCGGTGTCGGCGGGATCTGCCGGCACAAGAAGCGCCATCAATCCTAATCTCGATACCAGACATCCAGATACGACCCATGCGGCAAGCTCCATTCGGAGCTTGCCGCAATGGGCGTTTTTGCACCAATGGGGGAGGTGAGCACACGTGAACAAAGCACAGCAGGCCAGCGTCGAATTGCGGGCCATGGACGAGCTGGCGGCGCAGGATTCGCCGATGCACCGGCTCAGTCCGCTGTCCAAGCTCTTTGTGACCGTGCTCTACATCGTCGTGACGGTCTCGTTTCATAAGTACGACATCTCGGGCGTGTTCGTCATGGTGCTCTTCCCGCTCGTCGGCTATCAGGTCAGCATGATCCCGGTGCACACGTGCTTTCACAAGCTGCGCGTGGTCATGCCACTCGTGTGCGCAGTGGGGCTGTTCAACCCCTTCTTCGACAAGCAGATCGTGCTGTATATCGGCACGGTCGGCGTCAGCGGCGGCGTGATCTCCATGTTGACGCTGATGATGAAGGGCGTCTTCTGCCTCATGGCGTCGTTCCTGCTCGCGGCGACGACGAGTATTGAGGATATCTGCCGCGCGCTGCGGCAGCTGCACGTGCCGAAGGTGCTCACGTCGCTGCTGCTGCTGACGTTCCGGTACATCTCCGTGCTGCTTGACGAGGCGGCCATCATGACGGATGCCTACCGCCTGCGCGCGCCGGGGCAGAAGGGTGTGCACATCTCTGCCTGGGGCTCGTTCCTGGGTCAGCTGCTGCTGCGCAGCATGGACCGCGCGACCGCGCTCTATGAGAGCATGGAGCTGCGCGGCTATCACGGAGAGTTCCATTACGCGCAGGGCCGGCCGTCGAGCCGGGCCTCGTGGCCGTTTGCCATTGGGTGCGCGGCACTGATCGTTCTGGCGCGGCTGTACAATCTGCCGGTGCTGCTGGGCGGACTTTTTGCCTGAGGAGGGGCGCATATGCTGTGTTTTGACCATGTTTCGTTCGCCTATCCGGGCGAGCGCACGATTTTGAATGATTTGACGTTTTCCGTTTCCGAGGGCGAGCAGGTCGGCCTGATCGGCGCCAACGGCGCGGGCAAGTCCACGCTCATGAAAGCGGCGCTGGGGCTCATCACCGTCACCGGCACGATCACGATCGACGGCTTGGAGATGAACCGCGGCAACCTCGCGGATATCCGCCGGCGGCTGGGCTATGTCCTGCAGGATTCGGACAACCAGATGTTCATGCCGACGGTGTTTGAGGACATGCTTTTCGGCCCGCTCAACTACGGCATGCCCCGCCCGGAGGCGGAGGCGCTCGTGGACCGGACGCTCGCGGAGCTGAACCTCACGTACCTGAAAAACCGCCGCAACCACAAGCTCTCCGGCGGCGAAAAGCGCATGGCCGCCATCGCAACCATCCTCGCCATGCAGCCGAAGATCATGCTCATGGACGAGCCGTCCACGGCGCTCGACCCGAAAAACCGCCGCACGCTCATCCGCACGCTCAACGCGCTGCCGGTGACGAAGATCATCGCAACACACGATCTGGACCTCGTGCTCGAGACGTGTGACCGCGTTCTGCTGCTGCACGACGGGCAGATCGCGGCAGACGGCCCGGCGGGGGAGATCCTGCGCGACCGGGCGCTGCTCGAGCAGCACTCGCTGGAACTGCCGTTTTGCCTTGCCGGTGTGCCGGAGCGGGCGAAAAAATCGTGAAAAACAGCGCTTGAAGCGGGGAACGCCGTCTGCTATAATAGCGCGTATTCCGATGGATAGCGAGGTCGATGTTTGCGATGAGCCGACAGCTCAAGGGCGCGCTGATGGCCGCGGGCGGTGGTGTGTGCTGGGGCATTTCCGGCACGATGGGGCAGTATCTCTTTACGCATGAGGCCATGCAGACCACGTGGCTGATCCCGATCCGTCTGGGCCTGGCGGGCCTGATTCTGTTCGTATACTGGCTGGTGAAGGACCGGCGGCTGCTGTTCGCCCCATGGCGGCAGCGCGGCAGCGCAGTGATGCTGGTGCTCTACGGCGTTTTCGGCATCAGCCTGAGCCAGTTTCTTTATTTTCTGACCATTCAGTTTTCCAACGCGGCGATCGGCACGATCATGCAGGACCTGTCGCCGGTGATGGTGCTGCTGGTCGCCTGCGCGGGCGCGCACAGAAAGCCGCGTGCGTATGAGATTGCCAGCATCGTGCTGGCGCTGCTCGGCGTGACGCTGCTGACCACGCACGGCGACCTGACTGCGTTTGCCGTGTCGCCGGTGGCGCTGATCGCGGGCGTTGCGTGCGCGGTGTGCGTGACAGTGTATAACTGCCTCTGTCCGCGCCGGGAGCTGCGCGATTATCCGGTCAGCATGCTGCAGGCATGGGCGTTTTTGATGGGCGCCGTGCTCTTTGAGCTGACCATGCACCCGTGGACACTCGGCTATACGCCGTCGCTGCGCGGCGTCGGCGGCATTTTGTTCGTGGTGCTTTTCGGCAACCTGCTGGCCTTCAACCTCTACATGACGGGCGTGAAGCTCATCGGCCCGGAAAAGAGCGTGCTCTACGGCTTTTCCGAGCCGGTCACGGCGGCCATTCTGGCCGTGACGCTGCTCAATACGCCGTTCACGGTCTGGGACGCGCTGGGCTTTGCCGCCGTGTTTGCCATGCTGGCGGTGCTGTCTGCCGGCGGAAAGAAATATGCCGAGCGGCTGGAAGTGTGAATTTTAAAAAGAAAAACGGAGCAGATACGGGGGGATGTATCTGCTCCGTTCCTGTTTATGAGGGATGGTCATTCCTCTCATAACGGTTGTCCCACGCGGTGTACCCCACAGCACCGGATGTACCTACGTAGTACAGGTTCATTATTTCACAAAAAACTTGCCGTGTCAACAAAAAACTGTTGCCTTTTCACGCTTTTCTGTCACAAAAAGTGCTAAGAAACTGCGCGTTTTCTGCAGAAGCCGCCCGGCAGGCGTAGCATCCTCCTGCGTCTCTTTTTTACCCTGAGGGCGTGTGGTCGCTACGAAATTTACCACCTCGGGCGGCGACTGTTCAAATCAACAGGCCATACCGGTCGCACAGGGGCAGTAGCGCCGCCTCCGGGAGCGTGCCCTCGTACAGCGCGCGGCCCTGATAGGCGCGCAGTGCGGCCTCAAGCAGCTCTGCATCGTCGCAGACGAGGCACAGCGGCTTGCTCAGCAGGTACTGCACGTCGGTCAGCGCGTCGATGTCCTCCCAGGCAGCGACGCACAGCGCAACCATGGGCTCGCTGCCGTCAAGCGCGTCTGCCAGCCGGTCCTCGAGATCCGGCCCGGCGGTCAGCACCGGGCCGTGCCCGGCGTCCACCGGCAGATAGCAGGGAAGCTTCTCCGTTGCGGCCGGGAGCAGATCGGTGTGCTCCGGCGCAGGCGGGACGAATTTCGCGTCTTTCAGGGCGTCCCGCAGCGCGGCGATGTGCTTCGCCGTCGTGCCGCAGCAGCCGCCGAAAACAGCCACACCGGCATCGAGCATCGGCTGCACGAACGCCGCGAATTCCTCCGGCGTGCAGTCGTACACGGTCTTGCCGCCGACGGTAATGGGCATGCCGGCGTTGGGCTTTGCGATCAGCGGTACGCGGGCGTATTCCCGCAAGCGGCGCAGCTGCACGAGCATCTGCTCCGGCCCGGTCGAGCAGTTGAGCCCGAAAGCGTGGATGCCCATGCCCTGCAGCACGGTCAGCGCGGCGGTCACGTCTGTTCCGGAGAGGCTGCGGCCGCTCTCGTCGCACGTGAAGGACACAAAGATCGGTTTGTCGCTCACGCTGCGCACGGCCAGCACGGCGGCGCGTGCATCCGAGAGCGTCATCATCGTTTCAATGACATACAGATCGACGCCGGCCGCCTGTTCGGTATAAATATCGACCAGATCCTCGAACGACGCCTCGCCGAGCGGAGCAAGAAACAGGCCCGTTGGCGCAAGATCGCCCGCGATCCACGCCCTGCCGTCCGCCGCTTCGCGCGAGAGCGCGGCAAGGCGGCGGTTATAATCTGCCGTCTGATTGAAGATGCTGCGTTCCTCGAGCTTCTGCCGGTTGGCACCGAAGGTCGGCGTGTAGAGCACCTGGCTTCCGGCGGCAACGTAGCCGCGCTGGATGCCGACAATGACGTCCGGGTGTTCAAGCGTCCACTGCTCGGCGCTCACATCGCCGGCGTAGCCGTGCTTTTGCAGTTCAGTGCCGGTCGCGCCGTCGAGGATGAGGGGGAAACGGATTTCCATGTTGTGACCTCCGTGAAATGTTATGGCTGCGGAAATGACAGATTGCCAGTAAAGGCCGCAGCAAAGTCCGCGCGGCCGGACAGCTCCAGATAGCTGCATGCCCGGGAAATATCTCCGATGCGCTGCCACTGCGCAGGGGCGAGCGCGAGCGCGGCCGCACCGGCGAGCGCCGTGTTGCCGAGCGTGTGCAGTCTGCCCGCGCACGCGCGCGGGAGCATGCCGATGGCCATGGCGCTCTCGGGGTCGAGATAGCTGCCGAAGCCGCCGGCAAGGTACACGCCGTCCACTTGCTCCGGCGTGATGCCGCGCTGCTGCAGCAGCACGCGGATGCCCGCTGCGACGGCGGCCTTGGCCAGCTGCAGATTGCGCACGTCCGCCGCCGTGAGGTACACCTCCGGTGTCAGGTGAAAGCGGCCGTTGCCGTCGTCATCGCGCGTCAGACAGCGGCGCAGGGATTCCGGCGCGTCCTCCGGCGGCAGCAGCCGCCCGCCGGGCGCGATGACGCCGAGACGCAGCAGCACCGCCGTCAGGTCGAGCAGGCCGGAGCCGCACAGGCCCTTGGGTTCACCGCCGCCGATGACGTCGTACAGAAAGCCGCGGTCATACCGTACACGGCTGACGGCCCCGTCCACGCCCGGCATGCCGCACGTGATGCCCGCGCCCTCGAAGGCCGGGCCGGACGCCACGGCGCAGCAGACGAACCCGCCGCGTCCGCCGAGCGCCATCTCGCCGTTGGTGCCGATGTCGAGAAACAAATGTTCGCCCGGCAGCTCCGCCAGTCCGGCGGCCAGCAGCCCGGCCGTGATGTCTCCGCCGACGTAACCCGCCACGCAGGGGGCAAAGCGCATCGGCACGCCGTGCAGCGTTTCGTCCCTGCGTGTTGCAAAGAGCGTCTCCGGCCGGAAGGGTGCCGCGGCGATGCCGCGCACGGAGTACCCGGCGAAGAGGTGCTGCATGACGGTGTTGCCGGCGAGCGTGATCTCACGCAGGGTGTCCGGCGTGCGGCCGCTGCGCGCGAGCGCGTCCGACACCAGCGCCCAGACTTGTGCCCGGATCCGCTGCGAGAGCTCGTCCAGGCCGTCCGGCTGCTCAAGCGTATACTGGATGCGGCTGATGACGTCGGCTCCGTAGGGGGCCTGTGCGTTCCAGCCGCTGCAGGTCGCAAGTTCCGCACCGGATGAAAGATCGTATAGCCGTACGACGACGGTCGTCGTGCCGAGGTCAACGGCGGCGGCGCAGCCCGTGCGCCCCGGTTGGCAGGCGGGCAGCGGCACGGTGCCGGTCAGGATCGCGCCGCCGGCGCTCTCCGGCAGCGTGACGGTGTCGCCGTCCGCCGGGTGGACCCGGCAGGCGAGACGGGCACGCCGTTGACCGGCACGCGGCACTTGCCGCAGCGGCCCTTTCCGCCGCAGGCGGCGGGGATGGAATAGCCCGCGCGCCGCAGGACGGACAGCAGTGTCTCATCTGCCGACAGGGGAACGGTGCGGATACGGCCGTTTTGTTCAATTTGAATGCTTGACACGGCCGCCGCCCCCTTATAAGATATAGGCACATTCTAAGCGGCGGAACTTTGCTTTGTCAAGAGGCTTTGCATATGAACGAACCGGAAACACTGGCCGCACAAAACGGCTTTTCCCACTGGGCACAGCTGAATATGGCGGCGGCGGTGCCGCTCGAGGCGGTGCGCGATATGTGCGCTGACGGCCGCTGCGGGCGCTATGGGCACAACTGGGCCTGCCCGCCCGGCTGCGGCAGTATCGAGGCGGCCGCGCGCCGCATCGCAGGCTTTGATGCCGGCATCCTCGTGCAGACGACCGGGACGCTGTGCGATGATTTTGATTATGAATCCATCGCGGACACCGAGCGCGCGCACAAGCGCCGCTTCGCCGACTTCGCCCGCCAGATGCGCCGGCTCCATCCAGGCTGTCTGCCGCTGACGGCCGGCAGCTGCACGCTCTGCGCCCGCTGCACGTATCCCGACCGCCCGTGCCGGTACCCGACCAAGCGCCTGTCGTCCATGGAGGCGTACGGCCTGTTCGTGAGCGACATCTGCATGCGCTCGGGCCTTGCCTACAACTACGGCCCGCACACCATGACGTATACATCCTGCGTTTTGTACAACAAGGAGTGAAAACCATGTCCACACCGAAAGAGATCTTCCTCGAGCTCATCCGGCCCGAGGGCCAGCCGGAGCGCCAGCTGCGCCAGTATGAGGCGCTGCACATGTGCCTTACCGACCCGTGCAACACCTACCTGCGCGGCAACCGCAGGCGCGGCACAACGAGCGTGGACCGCTGGGGCACGACGATCCTGTTTCCTGAGGATGCGCCCGGCCCCATGCCGGACACGCGCGAGGGTCTCGCCGTCTGCCCGGACATCATGCGCTGGCGTGAGACGGTGCATGCTCCCGATCTTGAGGCCGCCTGCACGGAGGGATGGGAGGCCTGCCGTGCTGAGGCGCGCGCCGCCTGCGGGCCGGACCACCTGCTGGCGGGCTTCATGGGCACGGGCATCTTTGAGCAGTGCCATTTCCTTATGGGCTTTGAGGACACGCTTACGAACCTCTATGCGCACCCGGACGAGATGCACGCGCTCATCGACTACATCACGGAGTATCGCCTGACGTATGTGCGCATGCTCATCGACAATCTGCAGCCGGACGTGATCTTCTCGCATGACGACTGGGGCACGAAAAATGCCCTGTTTATGAAGCCAGAGATGTGGCGGGAATTCTTCAAGGAGCCGTACCGCCGGTTCTATGGCTACATCCGCTCGCGCGGCGTCATCGCCATCCACCACGCGGACTCCTATCTCGTGCCCATCGTGGACGACATGGCCGAGATCGGCATTCAGGTCTGGCAGGGCGTTCTGCCGGAAAACGATATTCCTGCCCTGCAGGCGCACTTAAACGGGCGGCTCACGCTCATGGGCGGCTTCGGCGCGGCCATTGACCGCAAGGACGCCACACCCGAGGACATCCTCACCTATGCCCGCGGCGTGCTGCGGCGCAACTGCCCCGGCGGACACTATATCCCGTCGATCACCTACGGCCTGGCGGGTACGGTCTACCCGCATGTGGATACCTATCTCAATCAGGCGGTCGATGAATACAATGCGGCTCTGCATGTACCGGTGACGCACCTGCCGCCCGTTCCGCGTCGGAGCGTGCACGCCCCGGCCGCACCGGCCCAGAGCGCGCCCGAGGCCGAGCAGCCGCAGGGCGACGTGCTCTCGCGCATCGCGTCCGCGCTCGTGCGCGGACAGCAAAAGCGCGTGCTGCAGCTCTGCTCCGAGGCGCTCGAGAGCGGCCGCGGCGCGCAGGAGATCCTCACGGACGGGCTCGTGCGCGGCATGACCATCCTCGGCGAGGATTTCTCGGCCAACCGCGCCTTTGTGCCGGAGATGCTGATTGCGGCGCGCTGCATGGCGGCGGCGACGGAGCTGCTCAAGCCGTACATGATGGGGGAGAGCAGCGAGACGATCGGCCGCGTCTGCCTCGGCACGGTGCGCGGCGATATGCACGACATCGGCAAAAACCTCGTCAAGATCATGATGGAGGGCAGCGGACTGGAGGTCGTCGACCTCGGCGTGGATGTCACGGCGAAGCAGTTTGTGGACACGGCCATCGAGCAGCACTGCGACATCATTGCCTGTTCCTCGCTGCTGACGACGACCATGCCGGAAATGCGCGATGTGGTAGAGCTGGCAAAGGCCCGCGGTATCCGTGACCGGGTGAAGATCTTTGTCGGCGGTGCGCCCATCACGCCCGGCTACAGCGATGAGATCGGTGCGGACGTCTACTGCCCGGACGCGGCCACGGCCGCGCGCTCGGCCGTGGCGCTGTTGCGCGGCGCGTAAGCGCATAAAAGACATAATGCAGGAATGTGTCTCTGCCGGACGAACATACGCCGGCCGGAGACACTTTCATTTTCTGGGAGTAAATTCGGCGAAATGGATAGAGAAAAATCGAAAGGACGGAATTATTTCAGGTTCTTGAATAATTGCTTTTCGGTGCCGCCGGATTTATAATCAAGGCGTTCCAACAAGTGAACACAGACATTTTCAGGTATAGGCGGGGAAGTCACATGGGCCCCGCGTCTCTACCGGGCGGCCCTTGAATTGCCCGACTACCGGAATGCAGCACGCACAGCGCCAAATCGCTGTGTGAGCTTTGCCGTTTCGGTGGAGGGTCGCAGATTGCAGACGCTCCGCCGTTTTTTTGTCTGGATAGAAAGCGGAAACGCTTTTTATGGTTTTGTCAGCAGCTTATGATTTCAGGGAGGGATTTTGATGCGTACACGCAAGGCAAAGGATCGCTCACGCCTCATTCAGGCGGCCATGGGTCAGATCCCGTGCGATCTGACGATCGGCAACGTGCAGTTTTTCAATGTCATTACGGGAGAAATCTATCCGGCCAGTGTCGACATACTGGACGGATTTGTTGTTTTGGTGCGTGAGGAAGGACAGGAGGCCGTCCTGCCGTCCAAGTCGTACTACGACGGTCATGGCCGCTACCTGATCCCCGGCTACATCGACACGCACATGCACATCGAGAGCACGATGATGATCCCCGAGAATCTTGCCCGCGCCATCCTGCCGTGGGGCACGACGACCATCTGCACCGATCCGCACGAGATCGGTAACGTCATGGGCCTCGACGGCGTGCGCTTCATGCTCGCCAATGCGAAAAAGTCCAGGCTCCGCCAGTACGTGCTCGCTCCGTCGTGCGTGCCGTCCCTGCCCGGCATGGAAAACGCCGGCGCGGAGTTCCTCGCCAAGGAAGTCGGCGAGTTGCTGGACATGGACGACGTCATCGGCATCGCCGAGATCATGGACTATGTCGGCGTCATTCAGGACAGCGAGCGCATGCACACCATCATCGACGAGGGCCTGCGCCGCGGCATGTTCCTGCAGGGCCATGCGCCGTATTGCTTCGGCCGTGAGCTTGCAGCCTACCGCATCGGCGGCCCCGTGTCCGACCATGAGAGCGTGAACGCCGACGAGGTGCGCGCCAAGCTCCGCGCCGGTATGCACATCAACCTGCGCGCCAGCTCCCTCATTGATAACCTTTCCTTCCTCGTTGACGGCTGCAAGGATCAGCCGTGGCGTGATTTCGTGTCCGTCTGCACGGACGACGTCCACGCCAAGGATCTGCTCACCGTCGGCCATATCAACAACGTTGTGCGCAAGGCGGTCGCCTCCGGCCTCGACGGCCGTGAAGTTGTCAAGATGGCGACGTTCAACGCTGCGCGTGAGTACGGCTTTGACGATCTCGGCGCGATCGCGCCGGGCTACATCGCAGATATTCAGCTCGTCGACGCGCTCGACGGCAGCCGGCCGAAGGCCGTGTTCACCGAGGGCGTGCTCGTCGCGGAGGACGGCAAGTACCTCGGCGGCGACTGCAAGACGGCCGACTATGACCTGCCGAACACCGTTGATCTGCCGCAGATCACGGGCCCCGCGTCCTTCGAACTTCGTGTGCCGGAGGGCTACACCGGCGATACGATCCGCGTCAACGTCATGGTGTCCGAGGACGGCAACCGCATCCTGCGCCACGTCGAGCCGGTGGAGCTGCCGGTGCGTGACGGTGTCGTCGATATCAGCGGCGATCCGACGCTCGTGTTCGTCTGCTGCGCCAACCGCTACGGCCGCGGCGGAAAGACGATCGCCGTCTACCGCGACTTCGGCCTGCGCAGCGGCGCACTCGCATCTACCATTTCGCACGACAGTCACAACTTCACCGTCAGCTATCACGATCCGAAGGATGCCTTCCGCGCCGCCGAGATCCTGCGCGCGTGCGGCGGCGGTATCTGCGTGATCGACGGCGAGCAGGAGACGCACATCGCCCTGCCGGCTGCCGGCCTCATGAGCCAGAAGCCCTGCGCCGAGGTCGCCGATGAGATCGCGGCCGTGCAGTCCGCGCTCGATGTCATCAGCGACGGACAGCTCACCCTGCTGGCGACCGCCATCATGGCGCTGCCGGTGCTGCCGAGCGTGGTCATTACGGATATGGGCCTCGTCAACGGCGCCAACCAGACGTTCGTACCCGTGTTTGCGGATGCGGAAGCATAAATCAACCAGAGACAGAGAAAGGATAAGGCGTTTTTGATGGAGAAACTCTTTCAGCTCGGCCTGCGCGGTACGGATAAGAAAACCGAGATCATTGCAGGCCTGACCACCTTCATGACCATGGCGTATGTGCTGGCCGTTCAGCCGGCCGCGATCTGCGGCGGCGAGGCGTACATCACGGATGTCAACGGCGTTGTCATCACCAAGTCCGCCATCATGATCACCTGCGCGCTCGTGTCCGGCCTCATCACGCTGCTGATGGCCTTTTACACGAACTTCCCCTTCGCACTTTCGACCGGCATGGGTTCGAATTTCATTCTCGGCGCACTCATTCAGTCGCAGGCGCTGAGCTTCGGCTCTGCCATGGTGATCACGCTCATTTCCGGCATTGTGTTCGTACTGCTGACGGTCTTTGGCCTGCGCGATTTGATCGTGCGCGTCATTCCCAAGAACATTAAGATCGCCATCTCCGCATCCATCGGCTTCTTTATTGCTTATCTCGGCTTCAAAAACTGCGGCATCGGCTCGTTTGAAAACGGCATCGCCCTCGGCAACCTCACCGATCCCGCCGTGCTGCTGGCTATCGGCGGTCTGCTGCTCATCATTGTGCTCAACGCCCTGAACGTCAAGGGCGCCATCCTCATCAGTATCATCGCCACCACGCTCATCGGCATCCCCCTCGGTGTGACGACGCTCAACGGCGTCGCCGCCATGCCGGACTTCGGCGATCTGGGCAACGTCATGTTCAACCTCGATTTCAAGGGCGTGTTCACCGCGAGCGGGCTCATCCTTGTGTTCGTGTGCTTCTTCGGCGATTTCTTCTCCACGCTCGGCACGGTGCTCGCCGTCGCCAACCGCGCCAACATGCTCGATGAAAACGGCAACCTGCCCGGCATCGAGCGGCCCTTCCTCGTCGACGCCATCGGCACCTGCGTCGGCGCGCTGACCGGCAACACCACCATCACGACCTTTGTCGAGTCCACCTCCGGCGTGGAAGCCGGCGGCCGCACCGGTCTGACCGCGCTCGTCGCAGGCATCATGTTCCTGCTGACGGTCTTCCTCGCGCCGCTGTTCGTCGCCATCCCGTATGCCGCGACCGGCCCGGCGCTGATCTATGTCGGCTTCCTCATGCTCAAGGGCTTCACGGAGATCGACTTCACGGACTTTGACGAGGCCATCGGCCCCTGCGTCATGATGATGTTCACGGCCTTCACCGGCAACATCACCAACGGTCTCGGCGCCGGCATCATCGTGCACGTGCTCGTCAAGCTCGTGCGCGGCAAGGCCAAGGAGATCCACCCGATCATGTACCTGCTGTGCGCGCTCATGGTCGTGTACTTCATCGTTGGATAATTTGCGTCTCTCTCACAAAGCAGCCGCCGGCGGTTTTTCCGTCGGCGGCTGTGGCGTTGAGGGATAGATGCTGCGCGCGGGATCACAGAGCAGTGGGGGAGCTCGAGGGGGCAAGGCCCGCCTCGAATCCGATCTGCTTTGCGTTTGCAAAAAGAGCCGCCGGCGGACTTTCCGTCGGCGGCTGTGACAATGTAAAGTGAAAAAATAAAATTGCCAAGGTACACAGTACCTTGGCAATATTGGTGCGCGAGGCGGGACTTGAACCCGCACGTCCGGAGTGGACACTAGAACCTGAATCTAGCGAGTCTGCCAATTCCACCACTCGCGCATAGGCTTTGTCGTTCAAAGCCTGTTTAATATAGCATTTCGCGCGTGGATTGTCAAGCGTATTTTCCGCAACTTCCCGAAAAAATCGCAACGTGTGTCGAAAACGTGAATTTTTTCTGCTCCGGGTGTTCAAATCCGGCGACATCTGGTATACTATAACGATGAAAAAATGAGACCCGGCCACGCCGGGGACGGAGTTGTGATCAAAATGGATTTGAACCGTGCTGCACTCAAAGCAGACGCCCGCCGGCGCGCCGCCGGCTATCGCCCGAGCCCGATCCTCGCGGCGCTGATCATCTTTGCCCTGAGCCTGCTCATCTCGACGCTCTCGTCGTACCTGATGGGCGCCGACCGCCTGACTACGGCGCTGACGAACGCCGCGCAGTTCGGCGCCGAGGCCGTCGAGCAGGCTTACATCAGCTTTTTTGAGCACTACAGTGTGTCCGCCGCCGCGGTCGTGCTCGTCATCGCGCTCGAGATCATGAGCTACATGGTCAGCGTCGGCTTTGTGATCTTTTCGCTGCATGTCAGCCGGGACGAAACCGCCGAGATCGGCAACCTCTTTGACGGGTTCGGCATCTTCTTCCGCGCGCTGTGGCTTGCCATTTTGCAGGGGCTGTTTGTGTTCCTGTGGAGCCTGCTGCTGTTCGTGCCGGGCATCATCGCGGCCTACCGCTACCGGCAGGCGATCTACCTGCTGCTCGACCATCCGGAGAAGTCTGCCTGGCAGTGCCTGCGCGAGAGCGGAGCGCTCATGCGCGGCCACAAGTGGGAGCTGTTCGTGCTGGACCTGAGCTTCCTCGGCTGGATGCTGCTGAGCGCCATGTTCGCACCCGTGACGATCTGGCTCGACCCGTACCGTGCCATCACGAACGCAAATTATTATAACCGGCTCGTCGGCGCACAGGGCGGCCCGCGCATTTACGAGGGCTCGTTCACCGACATCCCGAATGATCCACAGTCCTGACGCTTTTTTCGCTGCCGCACCCCGCCTGCCGCGCGCAGGCGGGGTGTTTTGCGTTGACAAGCTGCGGCTGTGCGGTATAATCTAAAGAGAATTCCAAGGAAAACGAGGTGCACGGATGCAGACAGCAAACGACGGCCGCCCGCAGGCGATGATCGCCATGAGCGGCGGCGTGGATTCGAGCGTGGCGGCATACCTGATGCAGCAGGCAGGTTACGACTGCATGGGCGTGACCATGAAGCTGTACGAAAACGAGGACGCCGGCGTGCCGCGCGGCAACACCTGCTGCGCGCTCGACGATGTGGAGGATGCCCGCCGCGTGGCCTATGCGCTGGGCATGCCGTACTATGTCTTTAATTATAAGGATGCGTTCCGCGAGCAGGTCATGGCGCGCTTTGCCGCGGCCTATCAGCGCGGGGCGACGCCGAACCCATGCCTGGACTGCAACCGGTACCTGAAATTCGGCCTGCTCGAGACGCGCGCCCGCGCGCTCGGGTGCGAGGTGCTGGCGACCGGGCACTATGCCCGCATCGAGCAGCTGCCGGACGGGCGCTATACGCTCAGAAAGGCCGTGGACGCCTCGAAGGATCAGAGCTACGTGCTTGCCTGGCTCACGCAGGAGCAGCTCGCGCACACGCGCTTTCCGCTCGGCGGCCTGCACAAGACCGAGGCGCGTGAAATCGCCGAGGCGCACGGCTTTTGCAACGCACACAAGCACGACAGTCAGGACATCTGCTTCGTGCCGGACGGGGACTATGCCGCCGCGGTCGAGCGGCTGACAGGCGCGCACAGCGCGCCCGGCCGCTTTGTGGACACGCAGGGCAAGGTGCTCGGCACGCACCGCGGCATCATCCACTATACGATCGGCCAGCGCCGTGGGCTTGGCATCGCGGCTGAGGCACCGCTGTACGTCTGCGGCATCGACGTGCCGAACAATGAGGTCGTGCTCGGCCGCAATGAAGAACTGTTTTCGACCGAGCTGGACGCGAGCGGCTGCAACTGGATCTCCGGCGACGTGCCGGACGCGCCCCTGCGCGTGACGGCCCGCATCCGCTACCGGCAGCCGGAGCAGCCGTGCACCGTCACGGCCACGGGTCCGGACACGGTGCACGTGTCGTTTGAGACTCCGCAGCGCGCCATCACGCGCGGCCAGGCCGTCGTGTTCTACGACGGGGACACGGTGCTCGGCGGCGGCACGATCGACTGAACCGTGATTTTTGGAAGGGAGGCGCGGCCATGTCCGTGACGCTCTATCTTGCGATCCCCTGTTATAACGAGGAGGCGGTCCTGCCGGAGACGGCGCGCCGCCTGCGGGAGAAATTCACCGCCCTGCGCGCCGCTGGGGCGATCGGCCCCATGAGCCGCATCTGCTTCATCGACGACGGCTCGAAGGACGCCACCTGGCAGCTTATTTCCGACCTGCACGCGCGCGACCCGGTCTTTTCCGGTATCCGCCTGTCGCGCAACCGCGGCCACCAGAACGCGCTGCTGTGCGGCCTGATGACGCTGCGCGACCGTGCCGACTGCGTCATCTCCATGGACGCCGATCTGCAGGACGACATTGATGCCATCGACGCCATGCTCGCAGCCTTTCAGAACGGGAATGACATCGTTTACGGTGTGCGCGCGAGCCGGAAACAGGACTCTGCCTTCAAGCGCGCCACCGCGCAGGGGTATTACCGCCTGCTGCGCGCGCTCGGCGCGGACGTGGTGTATAATCACGCCGACTACCGGCTCATGAGCCGCCGCGCGCTCGACGCACTCGCGGAGTACAAAGAAGTCAATCTGTTCCTGCGCGGGCTCGTGCCGCTCGTGGGCTACCCGAGCACGGTCGTGTATTATGAGCGCGGCAGGCGCTTTGCGGGCAAGAGCAAGTATCCGCTGCGCAAGATGCTCTCGTTCGCGTGGGAGGGCGTGTCGTCGTTGACGGTCTCACCGCTGCGGCTCATCACGCGCATCGGCATCGTGATGTTCCTCGTCAGCATCGCCATGCTCATCTATTTTCTCGTGCGCTATTTCACCGGCCACACCGTTGCCGGGTGGTCGAGTCTCGCCGTGTCCATCTGGGCCATCGGCGGGCTGCAGCTGCTGGCCATCGGCGTGGTGGGGGAGTACATCGGCAAGATCTATCTCGAGACGAAGGCGCGCCCGCGCTACCGCATCGAGACGGAGCTTGACGACCGGGAGGCGGAGCTTTGAAGCGCCTGCGTACGCTCTTTGACGCAAAGCTGTGGAAGTTCCTGCTCGTCGGCGTGGTCAACACGCTCGCCGGCATGGGCATTATGTTCGGGCTGTATAATGTTGCCGGCTGCTCCTACTGGGTGTCCTCGGCGGCGAACTATGTGCTCACGAGCATCTTGAGCTTTTTCCTCAACAAGCACTTCACGTTTCAGAGCCGGGATCGCGGCGCGGGGCAGGCCGTGCGCTTCGCGGCGAATATCGCCGTGTGCTATCTCATCGCCTACGGCATTGCCAAGCCGCTGTGCCTGCGCCTGCTTTCCGGCGCTGCGGTGAGCACGCGCGACAATGTGGCCATGCTCGTCGGTATGGTGCTCTTCACCGGCCTGAACTACCTCGGCCAGCGCTTTTTCGCCTTCCGCAGCCCCAAAACCGAAGAAAACTGAGACCCATTCCCGGATGTGTGTACATCCGGGAATTCTTTTTGAGAAAATGCAAATATCCTATTGACAAACGGTCGGAGAAGTGGTTATATAAACACATGAACAATCATTCATATGTTCGAACGAAAGCGAGGAGATCTCATGGCAGAACCGAAAACCGACAGCGCACCGGCGTGCGAATATCTCAACGTGCACGAGGACGCGGTGGCGCAGGTGCTCGCGGCCCTGCCGGACGATGAGACGCTCTACGATCTGTCGGAGCTGTTTCGCGTCTTTGGCGATTCGACGCGCATCAAGATCCTCTATGTGCTCTTTGAGAGCGAGCTGTGCGTGTGCGACATTGCGCGGCTGCTGAATCTGACGCAGTCGGCGGTCAGCCACCAGCTGCGCATTTTGAAAGCGTCGAACCTCGTCCGCTTCCGGCGGGAGGGCAAGACCGTGTTCTATTCCCTGGATGACGATCACGTCCGGTCCGTGCTGGCCCTCGGCATGGAGCATGTGCTGGAAAAATGATGGCCCGGCCATCTTTTCAAATAACATTCAATGACAGATGAAGGAGCGTACATCATCATGGAAAAGACCTATAAGATCGAAGTAGACTGCGCCAACTGCGCGGCGACCATCGAGCGGCACGTGGCAAAGCTCAAGTGTGTCAAGGAAGTCACCGTGAGCTATGTGGCACAGAAAATGCTGGTCGAATATGCCCCTGGCGTGGACGAAGCTGAGGCCAAGGCGGAGATCCTCAAGACCGCGCTCAAGGTCGAGCCGGACTTCCGCTTCGAGGACTGAATCTCATGTCGCGCGAACAGAAAAGGTCGCTGCTGCTCATAGCAGCAGCGGCCGTGCTGCTCATCGGGCTGCACTTTGTGCCGGTCACGGGCTGGCTCAAGCTCGTGCTGTACCTCATCCCGTATCTGCTCGTCGGCGGCGAGACGCTCGTCGATGCCTGCAAGGGCATTTATAACCGCCAGCCGTTCGATGAGAACCTGCTCATGGCTGTGGCTACCATCGGCGCGATGGTGCTCGGGGACTATCCCGAGGCCGTGTCCGTCATGCTGTTTTACCAGATCGGCGAGCTGTTTGAGAGCTACGCCGTCGGCCGCAGCCGCAAAAACATCGGCGACCTGATGGACATCCGTCCGGACTACGCCAATGTCGAGACGGCGGACGGCGTCACGCGGGTGAAGCCCGAGCAGGTCGCAGTCGGCGATACAATCGTCGTCAAGCCAGGCGAGCGTGTCCCGCTCGACGGTACGGTGCTCACGGGTACGTCGGCGCTGAATATGAGCGCCCTGACCGGCGAGAGCGCCCCCGTGGACGTCACGGAGGGCGGAGCCGTTGTCAGCGGCAGTGTGAACCTGTCGGGTGTGCTGCGCCTGCGCGTGGAGAAGGTGTATGCCGAGTCCACAGTCGCGCGCATCCTCGAGCTCGTGGAAAATTCCTCGCTCAAGAAGGCGCATACCGAGCGCTTCATTACAAAGTTTGCCCGCGTCTACACGCCGTCCGTGTGCGGCGCGGCGCTCGCGCTGGCGATCCTGCCGCCGGTCGTGCGGCTCATCATGGGCATCCCGGCCGACTGGGGCGAATGGGTCTATCGCGCGCTGACGTTCCTCGTCATCAGCTGCCCGTGTGCGCTCGTGATCTCGATCCCGCTGTCGTTCTTCGGCGGCATCGGCGGCGCGTCCGCCCGCGGCATCCTCATCAAGGGCTCCAGCTATCTGGAGATGCTGGCCAAGACCGACCGTGTCGTGTTTGACAAGACCGGCACGCTCACGCGCGGCACGTTCGCCGTCACGGCGGTGCATCCCGCGCAGCCGGAGCTGTCCGAGCAGGTGCTGCTGCAGCTTGCGGCGGCGGCGGAGCAGTTCTCCGACCACCCGGTCAGCCAGAGCCTGCGCCGCGCGGCCGGGGAGCTGCCGGCCGACCTGGTCACGACGGATGCCAAGGAGCTCGCCGGTCACGGCGTGACCGCGCAGGTCGGCGGCCGGTCCGTTGCCGCCGGCAACACGAAGCTGATGGATACCCTCGGCCTGACGGTGCCCGCGGTCGATGAGACCGGCACGGTCATCCACGTCGCGGCCGACGGCGCGTATCTCGGCTACATCGTCATCTCCGACGAGCCGAAGGCCGGCTCGCGTGAGGCGGTGGCCCGTCTGCGGGCGGACGGCGTGCGTGTTGTCATGCTCACCGGCGACCGCAAGAGCGCGGCTGACGCTGTGGCGGAGGAGCTGGGCATCGCGGAGGTGCACAGCGAGCTGCTGCCGGAGGATAAGGTCACGCAGGTCGAGCGGCTGCTCGGCGAGGGCGTACCCGGGAAATACCTCGCCTTCGTCGGCGACGGCATCAACGATGCGCCGGTGCTCGCGCGCGCCGATCTCGGCGCCGCCATGGGCGGCATCGGCTCGGACGCGGCCATCGAGGCGGCGGACATCGTGCTCATGGACGACGATCCGCGCAAGCTCTCGCTGGCCATGCGCATCTCGCGCAAGACCATGCGCCTCGTCTGGCAGAACATCGTCTTTGCGCTGGCCGTCAAGGCTGTCTGCCTTGTGCTCGGTGCGCTTGGCATTGCGAACATGTGGGTCGCCATCTTCGCCGACGTCGGCGTCATGGTCCTGTGCGTGCTCAATGCCGCCCGCGCGCTCAATACGAAGCACCTGTAATTCCAATCTTTGCATGAAAAAAAGACCGCCGATCGGCGGTCTTTTTTCATGCCTTTTTCATGTGCACCGGCGGAAGCTGCTGTCCGTGAGGATGCGCGCACAGATCAGCCCCAGCGGCAGGGAAATGACGATCAGCAGCGAGGCGACGAGCCACGATGCGCTGTCGCTCAGGTTCATCGTGCCCAGATCGTACACGGCGCGGTAGAAATACAGCCCCGGCACCATGATGACGATCGACGGCACGGTGATCGTAATGCGCGGGTAGCCCGAGCGCTGCTTATATACGGACGCGAGCAGGCCCGCTGTCAGCGCGCCGAAAAACGCGGCCGCCGCCGGCGGGAAGCCGGCCAGACTGACGAGTTCGAGCCGCAGCGTGTTCGACAGCGCGCCGATCACGGCGGCGACGGACGCGAGCTTCACGGGACTGTTGAACATCAGCGAGAAGCCGAACACACCGCAGAAGCTCATGGCCAGCCGCAGCAAAATCCGCGCCCAGACGGGCAGCCCCAGCGGTAGGAAATCCATCGGCTGCAGCCGCAGCAGCAGCGCCATGAGCCAGGCGGTCAATGTTGCCACGACGACGATCATAATCGCGTAGGTCAGCCGTTCGAGCCCGGAGCGCATATCTTGCTTTGCCATGTCGATGCCGCTCGTGATGAACGGGAAGCCCGGGATGATGAACAGCATCGCGCAGATATATCCCGCCTGATGCTGTGGGTCGATGGGGAAGAGCAGCGACGCCAGCCGGAACAGCCCGGCATAGACCAGACACGCCGCAGCGACGGACAGGGCGATGCAGCCAAACAGCGTCAGGTGCCGCTGTGTCAGCCGCGCGCGGATATACTGCCCAACGCCTGCGCCCAGAAAGGCCAGCAGCATCTCGATCGGCCCGCCGCCGAGCAGAAACGTGAACCCGCCGCAGGCAAGCGCGGCTGCCAGTCCCAACTGCAGCGGGGTATAGCTGCCGCCTGTCTGCGCGATCTTGTCAAGCTGTGTGTGCAGGTCGTCCGCGGTCATGTACACGCCGTCGAGCGGGAAGCGCTTGACAAAGCGCTCGAGCTGGTCGAGCTTCGCGGTGTTGACGCCGGTTGCCGTCAGCGTCAGCGTCTGCGAGAAGCTGTTCTCACCGTCGGAGCAGGTGTACTCGATGGACAGCAGCCCGATGTCGGCGGCGCACACGAGGCCGAGCGCCTCGGCAACCTCGTTCATGGAGCTGCGCACACGCCATGCGCCGGTGCCGCACGAGAGCAGCAGCAGCCCGACCCGGCCGACGACACCGGCCCGGATGGGCAGCGGCGCCTGCGAGATGGGCAGCTCTTTCTGGTCGCGGATGGGGTCGTGCCACGGGATCTGCATATGGTTTGGTTTGGTGATCGGATGATGCAACGTATCTCACGCCTTTTTTGAAAATTCGGACTGTATTGTAATCTTGTACGCGCCGGAAGTCAAGAGCGGACAATCAGACGGCCTGTCAAATGACAGGCCGTCTCACGATATGGATTTAGAAAATATCGCCGTCGTGGGTGTCCACGTAAAACGAATACGGCTTCCCGTTCGCCGTGAAGGTGATGTGGTAGGCGTCGCGGCCGCCCACATGCACGCGCTGGACGTCGACGTCGCGGATCTCCGGCAGCGAGATGCCGAGCTCCTGCAGCACCCGGCGCAAGGCCTCGGATATGCTGATCTCCGAATCGGTGGGAGCGGTCGGGTCGTCCGGGGTATCCGGTCCTGCCGGAATTGCCGGGAGATCCGGCATCTGTGCAGGAGGCGTCGGGCGCTGCACATCGAGAATCTCACCGGTGCGCGCGGCAATCGTGTAGCAATACTCTCCGCCGGTCGCCGCAAAGCGGACACGGTAGGCGAGCTGACCGCCGTACTGCGTCAGCGCCTGCGTGCAGTCGGCCGGATCGACCGCCGCGTCGCCACCCGCAATCGCGCGCACGTCGTCCTCGCTTCGGTATCCGTCGCGGCTGACGGTGCCGTAGAGCTGCGCCGCTTCAAACGTGACATCATACGTTTCGGCCAGCACGAGCAGATCCTGCACCGGCAGGGCGCTGAGCGCCTGCGCCGTGTCGAGCTGCGTCTGCAGGGCGATCGTCTCGGCCAGCGCCGCCTTGCCGGGCGACACCTGCCAGGTGTCGGCGTCCGTGCGCGTCTGCTCGGCGTTCGCTGCCTGCTGGCAGAGCACGGCGGCGGAAAACTGCCGCTGCTGCGCAGATGCCTGCGCCGCGTCATAGACGGCCCTGCCGAGCTTCTGTGCCCGCGCGGCGGAAGCGCCCTCGACCGTCACGAGCAGCGTGTTGTCTGCGTCCGTGAGGTAGTCTGCGTCCGCGAGCGCATCCGTGAGCGTGCCGAGCGCGTCCTGCGTGCGCGTGCCCGCCAAATCGACATCTGCGAGCAGGGCGGCGGCGTCCGCGTTGCCGGTGTCCATGGCCTTGACGCGGCCGAGGCGGTTGACCGTCAGCGTGACGCTGGGGTTGATGTCGACGATGATGGTGCAGACGTTTTTGTCAAGCGCGCGGTAGCCGAAGATGCCGCCGAGCAGCAGCACGAACACGGCGGCTGCGGCGAGCGGCTTCCACACCGGGCGGCGGGGCGCCGGCATCGGCACCGGCTGCTGCGCGTGTTCCTGCGGCTGCGCATCGCAGGCGGCGAGCAGATCTTCCAGCCGGTCGGGCGCGAGGTCGGCCATTTCATCGCGCAGACGTGTTTTGATCTCTTCCGGTTTCATGACGGCTCTCTCACCAGCCTTTCCAGCTTCTTCAGGCTGCGGCGGTACTTGCTCAGTATCGTCGGCAGCGGCATTTCCAGCAGCTCCGCGATCTCGCGGTGCTTGAGTCCCGTGACGACGTGCAAAACGACGATCTCGCGCTCATCCTGCGCAAGCTGCGCGAGTATGGTCTGCGTCACGATCCGGTTTTCGCAGTCCCGGAATGCGTCACGGGGATCGACTTTGTCCGCGGCGTCCTCGAGCGGGATGCCGGCGCGCTGCCCCTCGCGCAGGCGGGCAAGCGCGGTGTATTTTGTGATGCCCAGGATCCAGGTCAGCGCGTTTTTGCCGCTGGGACGGTAGGTGGGCGCGCTCTTCCAGACCTGCAGGAATGTCTCCTGCATCACGTCCTCGGCAGCGAAACTGTCGCGCAGGATGGACAGGGCAAAGCAGTAGATGGGATTTTTTGCTTGCGCATACAGCTCGGCCAGCGCGGCTTTGTCTCCGGCGGCGATGCGCACGAGCAACTGCTCGCTGACCGCCGGATGGGTGATGTTGCTCATAGCGGGGACCTCTTTTTTCGCAAGGTGGACCTATCTGTCACCAGCATAACACACCTGCATACCATATTGCAAATCCGGCGGCAAAATATTGCACGAAATTGCGAGAATGGAAATTTTACGGTCCCGTTTTTAAGCGTTTAAAATTTTTTTCAAATTGCCTGCAATATTTTTTCCATGGAAATGCAATACAGGGAAAAGAAGTTTTGTCCAGAAGCGGGCACATCACGAGCTTCTGTTCAAAAACTTTGCGGCGGAACTTTTGGGCATGCCGCTGCACATTCATTGGAGCAGGACTCCAAGCAGGGGGTATCAGTATGTATGCGCTTTCTTATGACATGCAGGTAAAACCGCGTCCGTCCGAGGGCAAACCGTGGCTGAAATATTTCAGCCCGGAGGCCGTGGCTGCGCCGCTGCCGCAGGACACGCTCTACGGCTATCTCGTGGCGCAAAACGGCGCGTATCCGGACAACGCCGCGCTCAACTATTACGGCAACCGCATTCCGTTCGGCCGCGCGCTGGGCGAGATCGACCGCACGGCGGACGCCTATCAGGCGCTCGGCGTGCAGTTGGGCGAGATCGTGACGTGCTGCTCGCTGGCGATCCCGGAGACGGTCTATTCGCTCTATGGGCTCAATAAGATCGGCGGCGTGTCGAACATGATCGACCCGCGCGCGAGCAGCGAGGGCATCCGCAATTTCGTGGCCGAGACCGGCTCACGCGTGCTGGTGATTCTCGACGCGATCCTGGAAAAGAATCTGGACATGCTGCCGGAGCTGGACGTGGACACGATCATCGTCCAGACGGCGGAGCGGTCGCTGCCGCCGATGGTGCGGCTGCTCAAGCGGCTCAAGGACGGCGCGGTCCGTCTGCCGGCGGACAAACGCATCGTCTATTGGGACGATTTTTTGCGCGCGGGCGCGGGAGCGAATGCTCAGCCCGTGCCGTACCGGGAGAACATGCTCGCCGTCATCAACCACACCGGCGGCACGACCGGCGTGCCCAAGGGGGTCATGCTCACGAACGATGGCATGAACGCCATGAGCGTGAACTTCGGTCTCTCGGGCGTCAATTACAGCCGCGACAACCGCTTTCTCGATATCATCCCGCCGTTTGCCTCCTATGGCGTCGTGTGCAGCCTGCACGTGCCATTTTCGCTTGGGCTGGAGGTCGTGCTCATCCCGCTGTTCGACCCGGAGAAATTCGCGGACATGGTCCGGCGCTACCGCCCGACGCACACGCTGGCTGTCCCGTCGCACTACGAGCGGCTGATGAACGACGCGCGGATCCGAAAAATGGACCTGTCGTTTTTCGAGACGGCCGGTTCCGGCGGCGACACGATGAACGCCGGGCTGGAGGACAAGCTCAACGGCTTTCTGCACGGCCGCGGCTGCCGCTATCCGCTCTCGCAGGGCTACGGCATGAGCGAGGTCAGCGCCGCCGCCTGCTGCAACTTCAATAATGTGCACAAAAACGGCTCGGTCGGCATCCCGCTGCTGAAAACCACCGTGTCCGTGTTCCGGCCGGATTCGTTCGAGGAGCTGGGCTATGACGAGATGGGCGAGATCTGCATCACCGGCCCGACGATGATGCTCGGTTATCTCAACAACCCCGAGGAGACGGCCCGCGTCATGCGCCGCCACCCGGACGGCACGGTCTGGATCCACAGCGGCGACCTTGGCTATATGGATGCGGACGGCTTCGTCTACATCAAGGGCCGCATGAAGCGCATCATCATCCGCCACGACGGGCACAAGGTGTTCCCGACACAGCTCGAGGGCATCATCGGCGGCTGCGGCAAGGTGGAGGCGTGCGCGGTCGTTGCCGTGCGTGACCGGGAGCGGGCGCAGGGCAAGCTGCCCATGGCGTTCGTAAAGCTCAGAGATTCGATCCCGCGCGAGCGGTTCCAGGCTATCCGGGATGAGATCCTGGCGCTGTGCAACGCGCAGCTCCCGCTCAAGGACCGGCTGTATGATCTGGCCTTCGTGCCGGCGCTGCCGCACACGGCCGTCGGCAAGATCGACTACCGCCGGCTGGAGGACGACTACGAACGAGAGCACTGTGCCTGACATACAGGAAGGAGAAATGATATGAAACACGTCAGAAAACCCATCGCCCTGCTGCTCGCGCTCGTGCTTGCGGCGAGCCTGCTGTGCCTGCCGGCGCTGGCGGCGGACACCGTTCCCGCGCGCTATGCCCGCTACCGCGTCTATACCTGCCTCGGCGACAGCAACGCCGCCGGTTACGCGGCCGAGGGCTATCAGGACCAGCCGTGCACCGTGACGCCCGGCGCGTACCACTCCATGGTCGCCGGTGACCTCGGCGCCAAGCTCAACGCCCGCGGCTGGGGCGGTTTCCGCAGCCATGAGATGCGCCATCTGCTCGACCCGGACTGGGAAATTACCGACTGGGAATATGCTGATAACTGCGCCGGCTATGTGCAGTACGATGATCTGGAGTTCCGCCGCGACCTGTACATTCAGGCCGTGGAGGAGGCCGACCTCATCACGGTCAACATCGGCTCGAACGACATCCTCGGCAACCCGCTCGGTCAGGCCATGCGCGAGATGTACAACACCGACGGTGCGGACAAGGCCATTCTCGACGCCATCAAGGCCGAGCTGCAGAAGACCGGTGACTTCGGCACGGCGCTGCTCAAGCTCATCGGCTATGCCGAGTCCATCGGTCAGGGCACGAAGCTCCTTGTGTCGCTGGCACACTACATGAACATCGCCTACCAGCAGTTCACGGAAAACTGGGACGCGATCGTCAAGAACATCTACCGCCTGAACCCGGACGTGACGCTTGTCGCGGTCGGCATGCACAATGCGTTTGCCAACACCTCTCTCACGGTCGGCAGTGTAATCAAGACCGGCAAGCTCCTGCAGCCGATCATGGACAAGATGAACGCCTGGATGAAGACCGGCTCCGCCTACGCCGGGCAGTACATCTACTGCGACGTGCCGGATGTTGAGTGCGGCGAGCTGGCGTTCACGCAGGACGATTTCTGGACGGCGTACCTCCCGGCCGTACACCCCACGGCGGCGGGCCATCGCTACATTGCCGACCGCATCCTCTCTGTGCTCCCGGACACGGCCCTGTCGTTTGAAGATGTGCCGGAGGGCGCGTGGTATTACATGGATGTGGCGGCCTGCTACTATCGCGGCCTTATGGTCGGCGTGACGGATACGCGCTTTGCGCCCGATATGCCGGTGGACCGCGCCATGGTTGCGGCCATCGTGCACCGCATCGCCGGGGAACCGGCTGCGGCGGGCACAGACATGCCCTTCCGCGATGTTCCGGCCGATGCTTACTATGCGCAGTCCGTCCTCTGGGCCTACCACGCCGGCGTGGTCAGCGGCTGCAGCGCCGATGCGTTCTGCCCTGCGCAGGCAATCAGCCGGCAGGATCTGACCGCCATCCTTTACCGCTATGCCTGCCTTGCGGGCGCTGCGGATGAAACGCAGTCGGATGACGCCCTGAGCGGCTTTGCCGATGCGGCCGCCGTCAGCGACTATGCCCGCGCAGCGCTGGCCTGGGCCGTGGAAAACGGCATTCTCTACGGCAAGGACGGCAACCGCCTCGCCCCGCAGGGCACGGCGACGCGCGCCGAGTGCGCGGCGCTCCTGTGGCGGTTCGTCAGCCAGTATTCTCTCGCTTAACACCGCGCTGTCATGTGCGTGCTGCATCCCCCGTTCCCGTAACTGCGGGGTCGCCCCGGAGCCAACAGCTCCGGGGCGGTTTTCTCCGGCGAATGCCGGAGAAAACCGCAGAATCCAATTCGAGGCGGGCCTTGCCCCCTCGAGCACCCCCGCTGCTCTGTGGATGTTTCCTTGTGCGGAATACGCCGCGCGGCAGAAGCTTTGTCCGGCGCATTGCGCCTGAAAAACCGCATAATCTGATTCGAGGCGGGCCTTGCCCCCTCGAGCACCCCCGCTGCTTTATAGTTGCTTGCATGGAATGGGAAGCGCAGCAAAAGAAACGCCCGCCCCAAAGCCGAGGCTCCGGGGCGGGCACTGTTTGTCTTATCCGGCGCGAAACAGCCGCCGGTACTCGCGCGGGCTGCAGTAGCCCGCCGCGCACTGCGAAAAGGCATCGCCGAGAAAGAGCCTGTCCGTGCAGATCTCGATGATGGAAAACCGCTCGCCCGGCGCGGCGGCCAGGATGCGGATCTCCGCGTCGAGCAGCGGGCGGTACTCCGCCTCGCAGGCGTTCGTGATGCACATGTCCGGCTGCCAGCAGAAGGTCTGCTGCACGTCGCAGCCGCAAATGACGGCGTCAAAGGCGGCACCGTCGCGAATCGCGCGGTCAATGTACGTTCGCAGAGTCATGATTTTTTCTCCTCCCATGTCCATGTTGTGGTTCTGTTTTCTCCCTTTTATCACAGCATAGCACATGCAAAGTCCAATAATCAGGACAGTGGAGACAAAAATCCCGCTAATTTTGCGCCGCGCGCAGCCATGCAATCTCCTGCGCGTACCCGGCGTCGTCGTTCGGTGTCTCGAGGATGAACGGCAGCCCCGCCAGCGCCGGGTGCCGGGTGACGCGCACGAGCGCCTCCGGCGGGATGCGGCCCTCGAGCAGCTTCGCGTGCCGGTCCTTGCGGCTGCCGCAGGGATTGAGGCTGTTGTTGAGGTGCACGGCATGCAGGCGTTCGAGCCCGATCACGCGGTCAAACTCCGCGAGCACGCCCTCGAGGTCGGCGGCAATGTCATACCCCGCGTCCCAGACGTGGCACGTGTCGAGGCAGACGCCGATGTGCTCGCGCAGATCCACGCGGTCGATGATGGCGCGCAGCTCCTCGAAGCGGCCGCCGACCTCGCTGCCCTTGCCGGCCATGGTCTCGAGCAGGACGGTCGTGGTCATGTCGGGGAAGAGGACCTCATTGAGCAGCGCGGCGATCTTCTCGATGCCCGCGTCGATGCCCTGCCCGACGTGGCTGCCGGGGTGGAAATTGTAGTGCTGGCCGGGCGTGTGCTCCATGCGCTGCAGGTCGTCGGAAAAGGCCATGCGCGCAAACTCCGCCACGTTCGGCTTGGCCGCGCAGGGGTTGAGCGTGTAGGGCGCGTGCGCGACCAGCCGGTCGATGCCCGCGCGGGCGCACTCGGCGTGAAAGGCCGCGATGTCTGTTTCCTCAATGGCCTTGGCGCTGCCGCCGCGGGGATTGCGCGTGAAGAACGCAAACGTGTTTGCGCCCAGCGCCTCCGCGCGCTTTGCCATAGCGAGATACCCGCCTGCGGAGGAAATGTGACAGCCGATCCGGAACATACGATCACCTCAAAGAATGGATGCCCCCATCATAGCACACCGCGCGGCGGCTGCCAAGCTTGCCACCGCGCCGCGGATGGTGTATGCTGTTCGTAGATTCGTTTTGATGATGGAGGATGTGGCATGGAATCATTGACTTTTCAGCCCAATAAAAAGGGCGTGATAAGCGGCTGCACGATACCGGTTATCTTTGTTCTAGGATATGTTGCTTATGCCATGTTCCCGGATGGATACAAGATTCTTACAAAAGGGGAACTGGTTTTCGAGTGTGTACTGGTGACGGTGGTCGTTTTTGGTTACGCCGCGGCATTGGTTAATATCATGAAATCAGCTGGATACCGCACGATGATTGAAGTCAGCCAGCAGGGTTTTGCGGTTGTAGACCCCAAGCGTTCGGAACCTGTGTTTGTACCTTGGAGCGAGCAGATCCATCTGTGTACTTGCATGGAAGGAGACGTCTATAGCTATCATTGGATTCATGATACGATACTTTGCTTTTCCAATCAGGACATAAGCGGACAGTGGATAGAAAGGGGCCAAACCGTGAACTACCGGCAGACGTTTGAAACAGATGCCGGACAGCCGTGGGTTGTTGCACTGACCTATGGTAGCAAGGCAAAATGCAGGAAAGATGCAGCGCGCGTCCGCCAGTACATGAGCGGCTGTTTGCAGCAGGCAGAATAACCTTGCCGGAAGACCGATTTGGATGCCACAAAAAAGGGTGGGACAGGCCATGCAGCCGTATGAACTCATTCGCTCCGGCCGCCGCACGCTGGCGCTTGAGCTGCGCGGCGGGCGCGTGATCGTGCGCGCGCCGTACCGGATATCGCAGGCAACGATCGACCGCTTTGTTGCGTCGCACGCCGACTGGATCGCACGCGGACTGGCCAAACAGGAGGCCCGCGCGGCCACGCACCCGGAGCCGACGGACACCGAGCGGGAGGCATGCATCCGGCAGGCGAAAGCCTGCCTGCCGGAGCGCGTGGCGTACTATTCCGAGCGGATGGGCCTCTACCCAACGCAGGTGCGCATCACGGGCGCGCGCACGCGCTTTGGCAGCTGCAGCTCGCAGGGGCACATCTGCTTTTCGTGGCGGCTGATGCAGTACCCACCGGAGGCGATCGACTATGTCGTCGTGCACGAGCTGGCGCACCTGCGCTACATGAACCACGGCGCGGAGTTTTACGCGCTCATCGCGCGCTATCTGCCGGACTGGAAGACCCGCCGCGCCTTGCTGCGGACGTGAAAAAACGCACCGGAGGACGGGCTGCCCTCCGGTGCTTCTTATTTGGAATTGACTTTTCGCATCCGCCGCGTGTAAACTATAAATTCAGGAATCAAGGAGGGATGGTACCATGAAGCAGGCAATCGCGCTGGCCGGCGGCGGCACGAAGGGCGCGTATCAGGTCGGCGCGTGGAAGGCAATGCGGGAGCTGGGCATCCCGTTTGACATCGTCACGGGCACATCCATCGGCTCGGTCACGGCGGCGCTGATGGTGCAGGACGATTTTGACCGCGCGTGGGAGCTCTGGACGCACATCACGGAGGACCAGATCATGCTCGAACGCGAAGACGCCACGCCGCACGAAAAGCGCGAGCTGGCGGCGCTGACTGAGCACCCGGAGCAGCTCATCGCGCGGGTCAAGGACTGGGCGGACCTCAACCGCCGCACGGCGGACATCACGCCCTACCGCGCGCTCGTGCACAAATACCTTGATGAGGAGCGCTTTTTCGCCTCGCCGGTGGATTTCGGACTCATGACGGCGCGCTTCCCGTCGTTCCAGCCGGTCGAGGTGCGCAAGCGGGACATTGCGCCCGGCTACCTGCCGCAGTGGATCCTCGCGTCGTCGGCGTGCTATCCGATGTTTCCGATGTGCGAGATCGACGGGCAGAATTATCTCGACGGCGCATACTCGGACAATCTTCCGATCAGCACGGCGTTCCGCCTCGGGGCCGACCGCGTCATTGCCATCGGCCTCAAGCCGGAGACGCCGGAGAAAAAATACACCAACCACCCGCTCGTGACCTATATCGCCCCGGCGGAGCCGCTGGGTAAGCTGCTGGAGTTTGACCCCGACGCGCTGCGCCGCAGCATTGCCCTTGGCTATACGGACACGCTGCGCGTGCTCGGCAGCTACATCGGCCATACCTACACGTTCGAGCCCGACGGGCAGACGCTGCTCGAGGGCGTCGCGCGCGACTATCTGCTCTGGCTGCTGCGCCGGGAGCTGACGCCGCCGGACTCCATGCTGGACTTTTTCCGCAGCGACACGCCGCTGACCGACCGCATTCTCAGCGATCAGCGCAGCGACCTGACGGCCTGTGCGCTCGCGGGTGTGGAGTGCGTGCTGGAGGCGTATGCCTACCCGCGCGGGGAGATCTACGATCTCAAGCTCCTGCTGCCGGAGCTGGCCATGCGCCTGGCGGAGGACGAGGACACTCCGGCGCTCGAGCTCGCGCACGCGCTGTGCGCGTCGCTGGGCAGCGAGCATTTCTTCACGCAGCTGGCCCCGCTCACGCCGCGCTATGACGCGAAGGACATCTTCCTCGCCACGCTCACGCTCTATCTGCGTGAGCAGACGGCCTGACGGGCAGGTTTTTGTTGCACTTGCGGGAAAAATCGGGTATACTATCTAAGTTTGATATTCGAAAGAACAACAGAGGAGCGGACTATGGATCTGAAACAGGAAATCGAGCGCCGCCGGACGTTTGCGATCATCTCGCACCCGGACGCCGGCAAGACGACGCTCACGGAAAAGCTGCTGCTGTACGGCGGGGCCATCCAGCTCGCCGGCTCGGTCAAGGGCAAGGCGACCGCGCGCCACGCGGTCTCGGACTGGATGGAGCTCGAAAAGCAGCGCGGCATCTCCATCACGTCGTCGGTCATGCAGTTTGAATACGAGGGCTATTGCATCAACATCCTCGACACCCCGGGCCACCAGGACTTTTCGGAGGACACCTACCGCACGCTCATGGCGGCGGACAGCGCCGTCATGGTCATCGACGCGGCCAAGGGCATCGAGCCGCAGACGCGCAAGCTCTTCAAGATCTGCGCCATGCGCCACATCCCGATCTTCACGTTCATCAATAAGCTCGACCGCGAGGCACGTGACCCGTTCGAGCTCATGGAGCAGCTGGAAAACGAGTTCGGCATCGGCACCTATCCGGTCAACTGGCCCATCGGCTGCGGGCACGACTTCAAGGGCGTGTTCGACCGCGACCGCCGCGAGATCCTGGCGTTTCAGGAATTCCATCGCGGGCAGAACAAGATCCGCCCCATCGAGTGTGAGCTCACGGATGTTGACCGGCTCGACGAGCTGATTGGGCCGCGCCAGCGCGAAAAGCTAACCGAGGACATCGAGCTGCTCGACGGCGCGGGCTACGCCTTCGACCTCGACGAGGTGCGCGCCGGCCGGCTCAGTCCTGTGTTTTTCGGCTCCGCGCTGACGAATTTCGGCGTCGAGCCGTTTCTGGAGAACTTCCTGCACATGACGATGCCGCCGCTGCCGCGTACGACGGCTGACGGCGTGGTCGACCCGATGCAGCCGGCGTTTTCCGCATTCGTGTTCAAAATTCAGGCGAACATGAACAAGGCCCACCGCGACCGCATCGCCTTCATGCGCATCTGCTCGGGCAAGTTCGAGCGCGACCATGAGTACCTGCACGTGCAGGGCGGCAAGACGCTCAAGCTCGCGCAGCCGCAGCAGCTCATGGCGCAGGAGCGCGCGATCATCAACGAGGCCTACGCCGGCGACATCATCGGCGTGTTCGACCCCGGCATCTTCTCCATCGGCGACACGATCTGCGACCCGAAGATACGCGTGCGCTTCGAGGGCATCCCCACGTTTGCGCCGGAGCACTTTTCCGTCATCTCGCAGGTGGACACCATGAAGCGCAAGCAGTTTGTCAAGGGGGTCACCCAGATCGCGCAGGAGGGCGCCATCCAGATCTTCCACGAGCCGAACAGCGGCATGGAGGAGGTCATCGTCGGCGCGGTCGGCGTGCTGCAGTTCGAGGTGCTGGAGTACCGGCTCAAGAATGAGTACAACATCGACATCCGCCGCCGCGACCTGTCGTATTCCTATATCCGCTGGATCACGAGCGAGGGCACCGACCCCACGGCGCTCAACCTCGCCTCGGACACGAAGTGGGTGCAGGACTTCCGCGGCCATAACCTGCTCATTTTCAACAATGAGTGGAGCATCCGCTGGGCGGAGCAGAAAAACCCCGGCCTGACGCTGGCGGAGTTCAGCACGAATCAGGACGAGGCATAACATCGCACAGGGTCATCCGGACGGATGGCCCTGTTTTTTCGCGGTGCATCGCGCTGCCCTGAATGCGTAAAAATTCCCCGGCGCGGAATTACTCCGCGCCGGGGGAACATTGCCTCCGCAAAGTTTTCTGCCTGCCGTCAGGATGCGACGGCTTTTTTTGCGGCGGCAGTGTATACTGGTGTCAAACGAAAGCAGAGGAGGGTGGATCGGTGAAGAAGCTCCGCTTTGTGATCTTTGTCATGCTCATCATGCTGCTGCTGTGTTCAGCTGCGCGTGCGGTCCGGCCGGCGCCGGAGGCACTGCACGTACAAATGCAAAAACCTCCTGCACAGCAGGAGGTTTTCCATATGTATCGATTATCGATGCTCAGAACAGATCCTCGACCACTTTCTCGGGCGGGACTTCCAGCAGCGCCGGGTTGTGCATATACATCTTCATATACTTGAATGAGGAGGCGTAATAGTACCCGTCGCACACGCGCTCGTCCATGACGGCCATGAAGTCGATGTACTTGCGCTCGACCGGCTTGCCCTCGCGGTCGAGTTCGACCGCTTTGCGCTTGGCGCCGAAGGCGATGAACATCGGCAGGTTGCCGAAGTTGTACAGGTGGTGATAGATCGGCGGGATGCCGAGTGAGCCCATGTCGGTGATGATCATTGAGCCGTGGAAGGGGCTGGCGTCAAGCAGCTTCTGCGGGATGATGCCGAAGTAATCCATCACGCGCAGGCAGCTGACGGCGAAGCGCAGCAGGAAACGCGGCAGCTTCAGCAGCGCGCCGGCGACCTGCTCGGTGTTGTTGTCCTCGCCGCCGAACTTGATCTCGTCGATCTTCTCGTTCATCTTGCGGTAGACGTCAAAGATCGTGTCCGTCGGGGCAAAGACGGCCTTGATGGTCGTCTCATTCGAGGTGGTGGACATGCTGCGGCGCACGGTCAGCACGACCTCGATGTTGTTGCGCGCATAGATGCGCCGGCCGGCCACGAAGCGGTTGATGCCGGGGCGGAGGGAGACCATGCGGATGTAGGCCGCGATGAACAGGTGCAGGTAGCCGAGACCCTTGTAGCCCTCGAGACGCTTCTGCCGCAGCCAGCGGTCGGTGTTCGTGATCTCGATGCAGTCCTCAAACTGATTACAGGCGTCGTTCTTTGTGGGCATGATGTAGGGCATGAACTTGTAAAACGGCGCGAGAGACTGGATCAGGCGGCCGTCCTTACGGTCACCGAAACGGCGTTTGCTCTCCATGTGAAAGTACCTCCGAATATGCGAATATAGTTCAAACTTTTTAACTTTAGCAGAAACATTATAGGCTATTTCCGGCACAATAGCAAGGAAAAAAACATTTTAAATGTTGAAATCGCGTATTTTCCAACATTTTGTTCATTTTTATACCGGATTCGTATCAGGGATCCCGAACGATTCCATCGCGAGAAATCATGCAAATACAATAACGTTAAACTTTCGTCAATGACGTGAAAAACGTAGCAGGATCAATAGTTTTTTAACATATAGGTGTTTGAATTTTGACAGACAATTTTGGGCAATTTTACTTGATTAACGGCTGTGAATAAGGTAAAATACCTACATTATGTAGAAACAGTTCGTGAAAGCGGGCGTTGCGCGGCATAATAACAGTTTGATTCGTAGGGAGGTGTACAGATGTCATTTGAGGCGATAACAACGATCAGTGACGCAGAAAACCGGGCCAGGCAGATCAAAGCCGACGCGCAGGCAGCCGCTGCGGCGGCAGTGGAAGCGGCCCAGGCCGAGGGAAAGGCAGCGATAGAGGCTGCTGTCGGCAAGGCGCAGCAGGAACTGCAGACGCTGCGGGCCAAATCGGATGAAAAGGCGAAGGCGGATGCGGAAACGCTGGCAGCGGAGACCAAGAACAAGGAAGCTGCCATGCGCATCAAGGCCAAGACCAATCTGGATCGGGCTGCATCACTCATCGTGGAAAGGATTGTGAACGGCTGATGGCCATTGTACACATGAAAAAGCTGCGGCTCATGGTCGTTCGCCGGCAGAAAGATGAGCTGCTTCGGGATCTGATGCTGCTCGGCTGCGTGCAGATCTCGGAACCGGACGCATTGCTTGCGGATACGGAGGCTGCCGCGGTCCTGCATCAGGAGAGCGGTAATGTGACGGAGGTGCGCAGTGAACTCACGCGCCTGACCGCCGCACTCAAGCTGCTCGACAAGTATGCGCCGGTCAAGTCCAAGCTGCTCAGCTCCCGGCCGGAGGTCACGGAGGCCGACTTCCTGGACGACGGTGCATACCGCCAGGAGCTCGATGCAGTCGCCCGGCTCGAAGAGCTGGAAGCGGCTGTGCGCCGGCTCAACGGTGAGGAGGCCAAGCTCCGCAGCAATATCGAGGCCCTGCGCCCATGGCAGACACTTGACCTGCCGCTGAATCTGGGCGAGACCGTAAGGACCCGCATTTCTCTTGGCATGCTGCCCGCGGCGGTGGATCTTGCCGAGGCCGCCAAAGCGCTGGCGGACGCTGCACCCGAGTCGCAGCTGTACGAGGTCTCTTCGGACAAGGAACAGCACTATGTGCTGCTCATTTGTTTGAAAGAGGAGCTGACGGAAGCCATCACGGCGCTGCGCGCGTCCGGCTTCACGCTGGCAAATATCAACGGCACGCCGGGCACGGCAAAGCAGAACATCGAGGACGCGCAGCAGCAGATCGCGGACATCATCCGCGAGCGCGAACAGGCGGAGACGGATATCGCCGCCTTTGCCCCGCACCGGGATGCGTTCAAGCTCTGCATTGACCGCGCGAGCGTGAAGCTCGGCCGCGCGGAGGCGGAAGAGCGTCTCGTCGGCACCGAGAGCGTCGTGTGCATGCGCGGCTGGCTCACGGCGCCGGAGGAGGACAAACTCACTGCGGTGCTCGCAAAGTATGACTGTGCCTGGGATCTGGCCGATCCCACGGAGGACGAGTACCCCGAGGTGCCGGTCAAACTGAAAAACAACAAATTTACCGAACCGCTGAACATGGTCACGAACATGTACAGTCTGCCGGCTTACGGCACGGTGGATCCGAACCCGCTCATGGCGCCGTTTTTCATTTTGTTCTACGGCATCATGATGGCGGACATGGGCTACGGCCTTGTGATGATGATCGCGGCGCTCGTCGCGCTCGGCAAGATGAAGCCAAAACGCGGCAGCAAGTATTTCTGCGAGCTGCTGCTTGCCTGCGGCGTGTCGACGTTCCTGCTCGGCATCGTGACGGGCGGCTTCTTCGGCAACGCCGTGCCGACGATCGTGAAGATGTTCGGTCACGACGTCAAGCTCGGCATCCTGACAAGCCCGCTGCTCGACCCGCTCAAAGACACGACGACGATTCTCATCGGCGCTATGGTGCTCGGCTTTATCCAGCTCGTGACCGGCATGATCGTGAACATGGTCATGGAGTGCCGCCAGGGCAAGGTCGGCGACGCGATCTTCAACGAGGGCACATGGCTGGTCCTGTTTGCGGGACTTGCGCTGTATGTGCTCAAGATCGGCAACATTGCCGGCGTCCCGGTCGTGCTGTGCATCGGCGGTCTGATGCTGATCTACGGCTCCGGCCGTGAGGCCAAGGGCTTCGGCAAGGTCACGGCCGTGTTCGGTGCGGTCTATAACGGGCTGACCGGCTGGTTCGGCGACATTCTCTCGTATTCCCGACTCATGGCTCTGATGCTGGCCGGCAGCGTCATCGCGCAGGTGTTCAACACCCTCGCCGCGATGCCGTCGAGCGGCGGCGTGACGGTCGTGTCGATGCTGATCTTTATCATCATCTTCCTGTTGGGCCATCTGCTCAACTTCGGCCTGAACCTGCTCGGCTGCTTCGTGCATGACCTGCGTCTGCAGTGCCTGGAGTTCTTCGGTAAGTTCTATGTCGACGGCGGCAAACCGTTCCGCCCGCTCGAGATCAACACGCGCTATGTTGACGTGGAAAATCATAATTTCTAAACATTCGTATTCAAGAGATATTTAAGGAGGAAAATGAAAATGGCATTTCTCGAATCCATCGGTGGTCTGGCTCTCGGCCTTCTCGGCGCTGCGCTCGCAGCGGCTCTCGCGTGCATTGGCTCTGCAAAGGGCACCGGCATCGCCGGTGAGGCCGGCGCAGGTCTCGTCTCGGAAGATCCCAGCAAGTTCGGTAAAGCGATGATCATGCAAGTCATCCCGGGCACCCAGGGCCTGTACGGCTTCGTCATCTGGTTCCTGGCTCAGAGCCAGATCTTCGCTGCCAACGCTGCCGCTCCGCTGACTGTGGCGCAGGGCCTGCAGTACTTCGCAGCCTGCCTGCCGATCGCGCTCGGCGGTCTGATCTCCGCCATCGCGCAGGGCAAGGTCGCGGCCGCGTCCCTGAACATTCTGGCCAAGAAGCCCGATGACTGGTCCAAGGGCATGATCTTCTGCATCACGGTCGAGTTCTACGCAATCCTCTGCCTGCTGGCATCCTTCCTGATGCTCAACGGCTTGAAGTAATCCCCATCCTCTTCCGACAGAAGGGAACAAAGATCTATGAATGGTATTGAAAAAATCACCGGCCGCATCGAGGCGGACGCGCAGGAGCAGGCGAAGGCCATCGCGGCCGAAGCCGAGGCCAAGTGCGCCGAGATTCGCGCCGATTATGACAAACAGGCGCAGGACCAGTACTGGGCCCGCGTCCGTGACGGTGTGAAAGCGTGCGAGGACCGCGTGCAGCGCATGGGCCGTCTGGCGGAAATGGAAGCCAGAAAGAGCGTCCTTGCCCTCAAGCAGGAGATGGTCGACGCGGCGTTTGCCGCCGCACTCGACAAGATCTGCGCCATGCCGCAGGCGGACTACGTGGCGTATCTGGCCAAGCTCGCAGCCCAGGCCGCGACGACCGGTACCGAGACCCTGGTGTTCAACGCCAAGGATCAGGCCGCGTGCGGTCAGGCGGTCGTGGATGCTGCCAACGCGCTGCTCGCGCAGCAGGGCAAGCCCGGGCGGCTCACCATGAGCCAGGCCACGCGCGACCTGCGCGCCGGGTTTGTGCTCCAGCAGGGAGATATCGAGGTCAACTGTGCAGTGGAGACGATTGCAGAGCTTTGCCGCAGTGATCTGGCTGCTCAGGTTGCCGAGGTCTTGTTCGGCGCGTGACCTGCCCCGCCCCGCGCGGGGGAATGAATTATCCTATATGGGGTGCAGAGCACTGCGCCGCATGAAGGAGGAACCGAATTGTCTAAAGTAAAAGATACGAATTACCTTGCGATTACGGCAATGCTGGCAGCCCGCGAGACCAAAATGCTCTCCGCTGAGCGTATGGAGCGCATGATCGATGCGCCTACGAACGACGAAGCGGCCAAGATCCTGGAGGAATGCGGCTACGGCGACCTGAGCGGTCTGTCCGCGAAGGAGGCCGGCGCTGCGCTCGAGGCGCACATTGCGGCGCTGTTCGATGAGGTCGAGGGCATGGTCCCGGAGGTGCAGCTCGTGCAGCTGTTCCGTCTCAAGTATGACTACCACAATGCCAAGGCGCTCATCAAGGCGCAGGCCATGGGCGTGGAGTGCGATGCGATCCTGTCGCAGCGCGGCACCATCCCGCCGCAGAAACTGCTCACGGCGTTTCTCGAGGAGGACTACCGTGACATCCCGCCCGTTCTGGCGCAGGCTATGGTCAGCGCCGCCGCGATCCTGGCGCACACGGCCAATCCGCAGGCGGCGGACTTCGAGTTCGACCGCGCGTATTTCGCGCAGATGCTCGATCTGGCTAACGGTCTGAGCGACGGCGGCTTTGCCAAGGGCTATGTGCAGCTGCAGATCGACAGCGCGAACCTGCGCGCTGCCGTGCGCACGCGCCGCATGGCCAAGGATGCGGACTTTCTCAAGACCGCGCTCATCCCGGGCGGCACGATCGGTACGGACCGCGTGCTCGCGGCGTTCGACTCGGCCGAGGTGCTCACGGCGCTCTACGGCAACACGTGGCTGGGCAATGCGGCGGCTGCCGGTGCAGCTGCTATGAGCGGCGGTGCGCTGACGGCGTTTGAGCTGCTGTGCGACAACGCGCTCATGGACTACATCCGCGCGGCCAAGCTGCGCAGCTTCGGCGCAGCGCATGTGTCCGCTTATCTCGCCGCCATGGAAAACGAGACCACGGCTGCCAGAATGATCCTGACGGGCAGACTCGCCGGGCTTCAGCCCGCGGTCATCCGGGAAAGGCTGCGTGAGACTTATGCTTAAAATTGCAGTTGTCGGCGGTGCGGAGACCGTCATGGGCTTCAAGGCGCTCGGCCTCGAGGCCTGCCCGGTCGCCAATGCCGAGGAGGCGCGCGAGACGCTGCGCCGCCTGACGAAAGACTCTGAGGACTACGCCATCATCTATGTCGAAGAGAATCTGGCGCAGGAGCTTCAGCATGAGATCGACAAATTCAAAGATGTTCCCAAGCCGGCCATCATCCTGATCCCCGGCAGGGAAGGCCCCCTCGGCCTCGGCCAGACCGCGCTCAAGGCGGCCGTCGAGCGAGCGGTTGGCTCCGATATCCTTTAAGGAAAGGAAGAATGAAATTGAGCGGAACCATTACAAAAGTTTCCGGTCCGCTGGTCGTGGCGAACGGCCTTGCCGATGCCAACGTCTCCGACGTTGTGCGTGTCGGTGAGCAGCGCCTGATCGGCGAGATCCTGAATATGACCGGCGACAGCGCTTCCATCCAGGTCTACGAGGAGACCTCGGGCCTTGGCCCCGGCGCGAAAGTCGAGACCACCGGTATGCCGCTGTCCGTGGAGCTTGGCCCCGGCATGCTGGAGAATATCTATGACGGTATCCAGCGCCCACTGCCCGAGATCCGCGACCTGACCGGCTCCAACATCACCCGCGGTATCGAGGTGCCCGCACTCAACCGCGAGCGTGTCTGGCACTTTGACCCCGTTGTGCAGCCCGGCACCGCCGTCACCGGCGGCGACGTGATCGGCACCGTCCAGGAGACGACGGCCATCCTGCACAAGATCATGGTGCCCCCGCAGATGAAGGGCACGATCAAGAGCATCACCGGCGGCGACTTCACGGTCGATCAGACCGTCGCCGTGCTCACCGATGCCAACGGCGTCGACCATGAGCTGAACATGATCCAGCGCTGGCCGGTGCGTATCGCGCGCCCCTATGCGCAGAAGTTTGCTCCGAACAAGCCCATGAATAGCGGCCAGCGTATCATCGACACGCTCTTCCCGATCGCCAAGGGCGGCACGGCCGCCGTGCCCGGCCCGTTCGGCAGCGGCAAGACCGTCGTGCAGCACCAGCTCGCCAAGTGGTCGGACGTGGACGTCGTCGTCTACATCGGCTGCGGCGAACGCGGAAACGAGATGACCGACGTTCTCATGGAGTTCCCGGAACTGACCGACCCGCGCAACGGCGAGCCGCTGATGAAGCGCACCGTGCTCATCGCCAACACCTCCGATATGCCTGTGGCGGCGCGTGAGGCGTCCATCTACACCGGCATCACCATCGCGGAGTACTTCCGCGACATGGGCTATGACGTCGCCGTTCTGGCTGACTCCACCTCCCGCTGGGCCGAGGCCCTGCGTGAGATGTCCGGCCGTCTGGAAGAGATGCCCGGCGAAGAGGGCTACCCGGCCTACCTCGCATCCCGTATCGCGCAGTTCTACGAGCGCGCCGGCTGCATCCGCTGCATCGGCAGCGAGGATGACCGCCGCGGCTCCGTTACCGCCATCGGCGCTGTCTCGCCTCCGGGCGGCGACATTTCCGAGCCGGTCTCTCAGGCCACCATGCGTATCGTCAAGGTGTTCTGGGCGCTCGACTCGAGCCTGGCGTATGCCCGCCACTTCCCGGCCATCAACTGGCTGACGTCTTACTCGCTGTATGTCGACTCGCTCAAGCCGTGGTACGAGGCCACGTTCGGCGAGGAGTATATGGCCAACCGCGACAAGGCCATGAGCATCCTGCAGCAGGAATCCGAACTGCAGGAGATCGTCCGCCTCGTCGGCCAGGACGCGCTGTCCCCGGCTGACCGTCTGACGATGGAGACTGCCAAGATGATCCGTGAGGACTTCCTGCAGCAGAACGCCTTCGTCGACATCGACAGCTACTCCGAGTACCGCCGTCAGTTCCTGCTGCTCGGCCTCATCCTGCGTTATGACGCCGAGTGCCGCGACGCGCTCGAGAAGAACGCGCCGATGAACAAGCTCTTTGCCATCCCCGCCCGCGTCGACATCGGCCGCGCCAAGAGCGTGCCGAGCGACAAGTACGAGCAGGTCTATGCCAAGATCGCCGCGGACATGACCGCACAGATCAAAGAGATTATCGCCGGAGGTGAGGAGCAGTGATTAAAGAGTACAAAACAATCCAGGAGATCGCCAGCCCTCTGATGATCGTCAAGAACGTCGAAGGCGTGACCTACGACGAGCTGGCCGAGATCGAGCTCCCGAACGGTGAAGTCCGCCGCTGCAAGGTCCTCGAGGTCGAGGACGACCACGCGGTCGTGCAGCTCTTTGAGAGCGCGCAGGGCATCAACCTTGCGCAGTCGAAGGTCCGCTTCCTCGGCCACCCGCTGCAGCTGGGCGTGAGCGAGGATATGCTCGGCCGCGTCTTCAACGGCATGGGCGAGCCCATCGACGGCGGCCCGGCGATCCTCGCCGAGGAGCACCGCGACATCAACGGTCTGCCGATGAACCCGGCAGCCCGCGCCTACCCGGCAGAGTTCATCCAGACCGGCGTTTCCACCATCGACGGCCTGAACACCCTCGTCCGCGGCCAGAAGCTGCCGATCTTCTCGGCGTCCGGCCTGCCGCACGCCGCGCTGGCCGCGCAGATCGCGCGTCAGGCGAAGGTGCTGGGCGACAACGAGAACTTCGCCGTCGTCTTCGCCGCCATCGGCATCACGTTCGAGGAATCTGAGTACTTCATTCAGGAGTTCCGCCGCACCGGCGCCATCGACCGTACGGTCGTGTTCTCGAACCTTGCCAACGACCCCGCCGTCGAGCGTATCGCCACCCCGCGTATGGCGCTGACCGCGGCCGAGTATCTGGCCTTTGAAAAGGACATGCAGGTGCTGGTCATCCTGACCGATATCACCAACTACGCCGAGGCTCTGCGTGAGGTCTCTGCGGCGAAGAAGGAAGTTCCGGGCCGCCGCGGCTACCCCGGCTACCTGTACACCGACCTGGCCACGCTCTATGAGCGCGCCGGCCGCCGCATCGGCAAGTCCGGCTCGATCACCATGATCCCGATCCTGACCATGCCCGAAGACGACAAGACCCACCCGATCCCCGACCTGACCGGCTACATCACCGAGGGCCAGATCATTCTCTCCCGCGACCTGTACCGCAAGGGCATCATCCCGCCCGTGGACGTGCTGCCCAGCCTGTCGCGTCTGAAGGATAAGGGCATCGGCGAGGGCAAGACCCGTGAGGACCACTCCGGCACGATGAACCAGCTGTTCGCGGCCTATGCCCGCGGCAAGGACGCCAAGGAGCTCATGACCATCCTGGGCGAGGCGGCCCTGTCCGACGACGACAAGCAGTTTGCGAAGTTCGCCGACGCGTTTGAGCAGCGCTACGTCAATCAGGGCAACAACACCAACCGTACCATTGAGGACACCCTCAACCTCGGCTGGGAGCTGCTGAGCCTGCTGCCGCGCACCGAGCTCAAGCGTATCAAGCCCGAACTGATCGAAAAGTATATGCCCGAGACCTGAGCGCACCCGTCCCGCAGACTTACCAAGTGAGGTGATTTGATGGCAAATACGGCAATTACCCCGACAAGAATGGTGCTCAACCAACTCAAGGGCCGGTTGAAGACCGCTCGCAGGGGTCATAAGCTCCTCAAGGATAAGCGTGACGAGCTGATGCGTCAGTTCCTCGACAACGTGCGCCTGAACAAGCAACTGCGTGCGAAGGTCGAGCAGGGACTCACGGAGGCGTTCGGTTCTCTGTCGGTCGCGTCCGCAATCATGTCCCCGGAAATGCTCGAGCAGTCGCTGCTCTACCCGCGGCAGAGCGTCGAGCTGGGCATGACCTATCAGAACATCATGAGCGTGAACGTGCCGGTCTACGATTTCCAGACCCGCAACAGCGATCCGTCCGAGATCTTCCCGTACGGCTTTGCGCAGACGTCCGGTGAGTTGGACGATGCGCTTGAGAAGCTGGCGGAGGTGTTCAAAGACATGCTCGAGCTTGCACAGGTCGAAAAGACCACGCAGATGCTCGCGCAGGAGATCGAAAAGACCCGCCGCCGCGTCAACGCGCTCGAATACGTTATGATCCCCGAGCTGGAGCAGAACATTCGTTACATCTCCATGAAGCTGGACGAGAACGAAAGTTCGACCAAGGTGCGCCTGATGAAGGTCAAGGAAATGGTCCTCGAGGACGCACACCACTACAAGCAATAAACATCAGAAAACCGCCGCATCTTTGGATGCGGCGGTTTTTGCGTCCTGTTATTTCTCGTCCCGCTCCATCAGCTCGAGCAGATGCGCCGTCTCGGCGGCGGCGTCCGGTGCGTTTGCCTCGACCTGCAGGGCGGATGCATTCGCGTCCGGCCGGATGGTCAGCTCCCAGCCGCCGTCGCGCATATGCAGGCCGTCGGTAAAGTCTGCTCCGGCCTCCATCATTGCCTCCGAGACCGTGCGCATCAGGTGCGCGCGGTCACGGCAGGGGACGGTGCGGCAGTTCGGGTCCGTGATCTGCGGCGGCAGGTCATCCGGGGCGTCCGGCCGCGCCGGGCTCAGCCGCCCGTCGAGCACGTCGAGGCTGCACTGGTAGTAGGCGCGCGGGGTGCCGATGTCGCACCAGTAGCCGTCCATCGGCACGCCGAGGATCGGCTCGTGCGCCGCGAGTAGCAGCGGGAAAAGATCTTTGGCAAAATCAAACGGCTGGTCTTCCGGCACATAGGCCATCGCCCGCGGGGAGACAATATAGACCCCGGTGTTCACAAGATCGGTCACGACGTGCTCCCAATCCGGTTTCTCGATGAAGTGCTGCACAAAGCCCTGCCGGTCCTGCAGCACGAGCCCGTACTGCAGTGGCTCCGCGTTCGGGTAGAGCGCGATCGTCACGGCCGCGTCCGCCTGCTGATGCCGGCGGTAGAGCCCCAGCAGGTCAAAGCTGCACGCGGCGTCGCCGCTGATGACGAGAAAATCCTCCCTGCCGTAAAAATCGCTGCACGCGCGCACGCCGCCGGCCGTGCCGCGCGGCTCGGACTCGATGCGGTATTTCAGGTGCACGCCGTAGTCGCTGCCGTCGCCGCAGTGCTCCTGAATGACCTCCGGCCGGTAGCACAGCGTCATGCACACGTCCGTGAAGCCGTTGCGCCGCAGCAGATCCAGCAGCCGGTCGAGCACCGGCACGCCGACGAGCGGCACCATGGGTTTCGGGAGGTTTCCGGTGATGCTGCGCAGCCGTCGGCCCTGACCGCCGGCCAGTAAAATGGCTTTCATGCGCACGCTCCTTTCATAAACGGGAAAATGGCTTGCGGATACCCGCAAAAGCTGGTATAATCATTGATTATCATGGGGGCAATAGGTTTTGCCCCACAGGGTGCAAGGAGGTATGACGATGCGGGACTCCAAAGTCGGCAATGTACCCAATGAATCCAAGCTGCAGCGTGCGCTGATGCCCAATTCGCGGATGTTTCTGCTGTTCCTGATCGTGTTTGCAGTGCTCACGTTTTTCTTCTCCGACCGGCTCTGGCTGTCGATCGGCGAGGGCGTCATCATTCTGCTGCTCATTATCTACTCGGTCATCATGCGCGCGCGCAAGCGCCGCACGCTCGAGCGATATATTGAATCCGTCACCTATGATACGGAGTCTGCGCGAAATAATACCCTGCAGAATTTCCCGCTGCCGATGGCGGTCTTTCGCCCGGCGGATTCGCAGGTCATCTGGGCCAACCAGAACTTTTTCGATCTTTGCGGCCGGCACAAGCCGTCGGTCGATATGCGCATCACGGATGTAATCCCGGAGTTTTCCGGCCGCTGGCTGCTCGAGGGCAACACGCAGTGCCCGGAGCTGCTGGAGTATCAGGGCCATAAGTACCAGATCCACGGCAACCTCGTGCGCACGAATCCGGATGACGCTGCAAGCTACATGGGCATCACCTACTGGGTCGATGTCACGGACTACGAAAAGATCCGGCTGGAGTATTACGCGTCCCGCCCGGTCATCGCCGTCATCGTCATTGATAACTATGACGAGCTCATCCGCGGCCTGACCGACCGCAAGCGCAACGAGATGCGTGACGCCATTGAGGACAAGCTCCTGCAGTGGTGCGAGGGTAAGGGCGGCTTTTTCCGCCGCTACGACCGCGACCGGTATCTGTACGTGTTCGAGGAGCGGCATCTCGACGAGCTGCGCGAGAATAAATTCGCGTCCCTGCTCGACAGCGTGCGCAGCGTGGCAAGCCCCAGCGGCATCCGCGCGACCGTCAGTGTGGGCATCGGGCGCGACGGCGACAGCCTGGATGAAAATTATAATTTCGCCATTCTCGGTACCGAGATGGCACTCTCGCGTGGCGGCGATCAGGCCGTGGTGAAAAACCGCGTCACGTTCGAGTTCTTCGGCGGCCGCGGCGGCGAGGTCGAGCGGCGCACAAAGGTCAAGTCCCGCGTCATGGCCAACGCCCTCAGCCAGCTCATTCAGGACTCGTCCAAGGTCTATGTCATGGGCCACAAATTCTCCGATCTGGACACGCTCGGCGCGGCCGCCGGCGTTTGCTGCATCGCGCGCAAGCTCGGCACGCCCTGCCGCATCGTCATGGATGCGAACAAGACGGCCGCCGGCCAGCTGCGCGACCGGATGCTGCACGTGCCGGAGTATGCCAAGGCGTTCCTGACGCCGCAGGAGGCGTATCTGCACGCCGACAGCCGCACGCTGCTCGTCGTGGTGGACACCAACCGCCCGGACCAGGTCGAAAACCACAACCTGCTCGAGGCCTGCACCCGTGTGGCGGTCATCGACCACCACCGGCGCGCGGCGACCTATATCACCAATGCGACCATGAGCTTCCATGAGCCGTATGCGTCGTCGGCCTGCGAGCTGATGACGGAGCTGCTCGAGGAGCTGGTCGAGCAGCCGGACATCCTGCGCGTGGAAGCGGAGGCAATGCTCTCGGGCATCATGCTCGATACGAAGGACTTCACCGTCCGCACCGGCGAGCGCACGTTTGAGGCTGCGGCGTTCCTGCGCCGCGCCGGGGCCGACACCTCGGAGGTCAAAAAGCTCCTGCAGACGGATATGGAGCACACGGTCGCCCGCTATAAGATCCTGCAGACGGCGTCCATCTACCGCGCGGACATTGCCATTGCCGCGCCCACTGAGCCGCAGGACCGCATCGTCGCGGCGCAGGCGGCGGATGAGCTGCTCAACATCGCCGGGGTCACGGCGTCCATGGTCATTTACCCGATGGGCGACGGGGATGTGTTCATCTCCGCGCGCTCGATCGGTGAACTGAATGTGCAGCTGGTCATGGAGGCGCTCGGCGGCGGCGGCAGCCGCTCGTCGGCAGCTGTGCAGCTGCATGACGTGTCGGTCGCGCAGGCGGTGCAGATGGCGCGCAAGGCGATCGACGACAATCTGGAAAACTAAGCAAAGGAGTATCTTGCTATGAAAGTGATTTTGAATGTTGACGTAAAAGGTCAGGGCAAAAAGGGCGAACTCAAGGAAGTGTCCGACGGTTATGCCCGCAACTATCTCCTGCCGCGCAAGCTCGCGACGGAGGCCACGGCCGACAATCTCAATGCCTTCCGCCTGAAGGAGAAGGCCAAGGCGGCGCAGATCGCCCGCGAGAAGGCTGAGGCGGAGGAAAACGCCAAGAAGCTCGGCGCCATTCAGGTGAAGATCGCGGCGAAGGCCGGCAGCAACGGCAAGCTCTTCGGCTCCGTCACCTCGAAGGAGATCAGCGACGCGCTGCACGAGCAGTTTGACCTCACCATCGAAAAGCAGAAGATCGTGCAGGCCGAGCCCATCAAGAGCTTCGGCGCATATGAGGTCAAGTGCAAGCTCGGCTACGAAGTCACCGGCACCATCCACGTGCTGGTCATCGAAGAGAAATAAACCGCGCGCAGGCGAGGGAGGGACCCGTCATGGAGGAGCTGCTGGGCAGACAGCCGCCCCATTCCGCTCCGGCGGAGCAGGCAGTCATCGGTGCGATGCTCATCGATCCGAGCTGCATCCCGGACGTGATCGAAAAGGTCAAGTCCGACGAATTTTATATTCAGGCCAACCGCGATATTTTTGACACCATCTTCGCCATGTTCTCCTACGGGCAGAGCGTGGATGCCGTCACGGTGCTTGAGCAGATGAAGGTCCGCGGCGTGTACAAGGACACGACGCAGCAGTACCTCATGGAGGTCATGCAGATCACGCCCACGGCGGCGAACGTGCTCAAGTACGCGGCCATCGTGCGCGATCAGGCGCTGCTGCGCAATCTGCACACGGCGGCCGATGAGATCAACAACATGATCTTTGAGGGCTCCGGCGGGGCGGACGCCATGCTCGAGGCGGCCGAGCGCAAGATCTATGCGCTCCGGCAGGGGCGCAACGTCGGCGGCCTGCAGCCAATCAGCATGGTCATTCAGCGCGTGTACGCAAACCTCTCCGAGGCGGCGAGCAGCGGTGGGGGCATCCCCGGTCTGGCCACCGGCCTGCCGGATCTGGACCAGACGATCCTCGGCCTGAACGCGGGCGAGCTCATCCTCATTGCGGCCCGCCCCGGCATGGGCAAGACGAGCATGGCGCTCAACATCGCCCTGCACGTCGGCAAGACGTCCGGCAAGACGGTCGCGGTGTTCTCGCTCGAAATGGCGCGCGAGCAGCTCACGACGCGTCTGCTTGCGGGCGAGGGTCTGGTCGACAGCCAGAAGCTCCTCACCGGCAAGCTCTCGGCGGACGAGTGGCGGCGCGTTGGCGCTGCGGCCACGACCATCAGCGCGACCGATATCCGTATTGACGACAATCCGTCGCTCTCCGTGGCGGACATGAACGCCCAGTGCCGCCGCATCCCGAACCTCGGCCTCGTCGTCATCGACTACCTGCAGCTCATGCAGTCGGCCGGCAGCGGCCACAGCTGGTCGAACGAGAGCCGCACGCAGGCCGTCTCCGATATGAGCCGCATGCTCAAGATCATGGCCAAGGAGCTCAACGTTCCGGTCATCTGCCTGTCGCAGCTGTCGCGTGCCAACGAGTCGCGCCAGAACAAGCGCCCGATGCTGTCCGATCTGCGTGAATCCGGCGCCATCGAGCAGGACGCGGACATTGTGCTCGCGCTCTACCGCGACGGGTATTACAACAAGGAGTGCGAGAATCCGAATCTGGCCGAGGCGATCATCCTCAAAAACCGCCACGGCGAGACCGGAACGCTCGAGATGATGTGGCTGCCGGAGTACACATCCTTCGCGGCCATCGAGAAGAAGTACGACGACGATGACTATTGATGCCATTGTGCCCGGCGCACGCGTGCTGTGTGCCGTGTCCGGCGGGGTGGACTCCATGTACCTCCTGCACCGGATGGCGGAGCTGGGTGCGCAGCGCGGCTTTACCGTCGGCTGTGCGCACTTCAACCACGGCCTGCGCGGCGCGGAGAGCGACCGCGACGAGGCGTTCGTGCGTGCGCAGTGCGAGAAATTGGGCGTGCCGTTTTACGCCGGGCGCGGTGACGTTGCATCTGTGCGCGGCATGGGCACCGAGGCCGCCGCGCGGGAGCTGCGCTATGCGTTTTTGGCCCGCTGCGCGGACGAGCACGGTTATGACTGGATCGCGACGGCGCACACGGCGGACGACAATGCCGAGACGCTGCTGCTCAACCTCGCGCGCGGCTGCGGCCTGCGCGGCCTGACCGGCATCCCGCCGCGGCGCGGAAACCTCCTGCGCCCGATGCTGGACACGACGCGCGCGCAGGCGGAGGCGTACCTGACCGCGCATGCCATCCCGCACGTGGAGGACAGCACGAACGCGGCCGACGCCTACGCCCGCAACCGTGTGCGGCACCATGCCGTGCCGGCGCTCGAGAGCGTGAACGCCGCCTTTGTGCAGCATGCGTCCGATACGGCGGCGCTCCTGCGCGAGGATGAGCGGTTTCTCAGTGATCTGGCGGCCAAATTTCTGGCCGGACGGACAATTTCGGACGGCATCCCGACAGCAGAGCTGCTGGCGCTGCCGCGCCCGGTGCGCGTGCGCGTGCTGCAGCAGGCGGCCGGACGGGAGCTGTCGCGCCGGCATCTGCTGGCGCTCGAGCGGCTGTGCAGCGGGGAAGGGCTCGGCTATGCCGATGTGCCCGGCCTGCGCGTGACGCGCGAGCGGGGACGGCTGTTTTTCGGCACGCAGGTGCTGCCGCCGCTCGGGACGCATATTCTGTGCCCCGGTGAGACAGTGGAGATCCCGGAACTGGGGCTGCGCATCACGGTCGGAGAGCCGGGACCGTTTCGCGAAATTCACAGCACATTCACGACTTTTTACTTTAAATCTGCGATTATCCATGATAAACTATCTGTTACGCCGCGGCGTCCGGGTGACCGGATCCGTCTGGCTGGACGTGGCTGCACGAAGCGCGTGAGCGACCTGTTCGCCGAACGGGGGCTGACGCAGTGTGCGCGCGACCGCGTGCCGATCATCCGCGCAGCGGAGACTCCGGCGGCCATCGCCGGCTTCGGCATTGCCGAGCAATGGGCGGCGGTGCCGGATCAAACCATGATCTGCATCCGGATGGAACAGATCCAGACATATGGGGGAGAATACTATGAGCGATATGAGAGATGACATTGCGTCCGTTCTGCTGTCCGCCGAGGAGATCCAGGCGCGCACGGCGGAGCTGGGTGCCCAGATTTCCAAGGATTTTGACGGCCGCGAGCCGCTGTTCGTCGGCGTGCTCAAGGGCTGCTTTGTGTTCATGGCCGACCTGATGCGCAGCGTGACCATTCCGTGCTCGGTCGATTTCATGGCCGTGTCGTCCTACGGCAACCAGACCACGACCACCGGCGCCGTGAAGATCAACAAGGATCTGAATCAGGACATCGAGGGCCGCGACATCATTCTCGTTGAGGACATTCTCGACAGCGGCGTCACGCTGCACTATCTCAAGGACTATCTCAGTGTCCGCCGTCCCGCCTCCATCACCATTGCCACCCTGCTCGATAAGCCTGCCCGCCGCAAGGCACCGATCCATGCCGCCTATGCCGGCTTTGAGGTGCCGGACGCGTTCGTCGTCGGCTACGGGCTCGACTATGCAGAAAAATACCGCAATCTCCCGTATATCGGCGTGCTCAAGCCGGAGGTCTACTCCACCTGAGCGCCTTGGTGCGGATCCCATAAAGGATGTGATTTGATTTGAAACCTGATAAGAACCGTGCCAGAGGCATCGGGTTCTACCTGCTGATTGGCGTGATTATTCTCGCCGTCATCTTCTATCTGACCACACCGGCAGAGCAGAAGGAATACACCTACTCCGAAATCGAGGAGCTGTTCCGCCAGGAGCAGGTCAAGTCGTTCTGCCTCGAGGGAGATGAGCTCACGCTCAATCTCTATTCTCCGGACAGTGACGGCAACACGACGATCAAAAAGACGCTTCCGAATCCCACGTGGTTCCGCGAGGATCTGGGTGAGCTGATCGAGGAGCAGACCGCCAGCGGCGTGCTGACGGAGTATGATTACGTCAAGGGCTGGACGGCTCCGTGGTGGATGTCCATCCTGCCGTACCTGATTACGATCGTGCTGTTCATCGGCGTGTGGTACCTGCTCATGAACAAGGCGGGCGGCGGCGGTGCGCCGGGCGTCGGCAAGTTCGGCAAGGCGCACACGCGCACCGGCGAGGAGAACCTCAAGAAGGTCACGTTTGCCGATGTCGCCGGCGCGGAAGAGGAAAAAGAGGAACTGTCCGAGATCGTGGACTTCCTCAAGCGCCCGCAGAACTATACCGCGATGGGTGCACGCATTCCAAAGGGTGTGCTGCTCGTCGGCCCTCCGGGTACCGGCAAGACGCTCATGGCCCGCGCGGTCGCGGGCGAGGCCGGCGTGCAGTTTCTGTCCATCTCGGGCTCGGACTTTGTCGAACTCTATGTCGGCGTCGGCGCGTCGCGCGTGCGTGACCTGTTTGACCAGGCCAAGAAGGTTGCCCCGGCCATCGTGTTCATCGACGAGATCGACGCGGTTGGCCGCCAGCGCGGCAGCGGTCTCGGCGGCGGCCACGACGAGCGTGAGCAGACACTCAACCAGCTGCTCGTCGAAATGGACGGCTTTACGAATAACGAGGGCGTCATCGTCATGGCGGCGACCAACCGCGCCGACATTCTCGACAACGCGTTGCTGCGCCCCGGCCGCTTTGACCGGCGCGTGTATATGGGTCTGCCCGATATCAAGGGCCGCGAGGAGATCCTGAAGGTCCACGCCCGCGGCAAGCCGCTGGGCGACGATGTCGATCTCAAGAGTATCGCGCGCGGCACGGCCGGCTTTGCCGGCGCAGATCTGGAGAACCTGCTCAATGAGGCTGCCATCATGGCCACGCGCAGCAAGCGCCGCTTCATCATGCAGGCGGATATCGACGAGGCGATCCTCAAGGTTGTCATGGGCCCGGAGAAGAAGAGCCGCGTCGTGTCCGAGCGTGCGCGCCGCCTGACGGCGTACCACGAGTCCGGCCACGCGATCGCGTCGTTCTTCCTCAAGAACGCCGACCCCGTGCACTATATCACGATCATCCCGCGCGGCGCGGCCGGCGGCTTCACTTGGTACCGCAAGGCCGAGGACGCGGAGGACTTCACGTCCCGCGGCGAGATGTTTGACAGCATCGTCTCCGCGCTCGGTGGCCGCATTGCCGAGCAGCTCTTCCTCGAGGATATTTCCACCGGTGCGTCCGGTGACATCCAGCAGGCGACGAACATTGCCCGCGACATGGTCATGAAATACGGCATGTCGGAGAAGCTCGGCCCCATCTCGTTCGACGATTCGAGCCACAGCATCTTCATCGGCCGCGATTTCGGCACCACGAAGAGCTATTCCGAGGAGACCGCCGCCACAATCGACGAAGAGGTCAAGCACATCTTCGATCAGGCCTACGCCAAGTGCGAGGCGCTGCTGCGCGAGCATGCCGATCTGCTGACCGGCCTCGCGGAGTACCTGCTCATCCACGAGACGATCGAGGGCGATGATTTCCGCTACTATTGCGAGCACGGTGTGATGCCCGTCCACCCGGACGACACCATCGAGCCGCCGGCGAAGGTCATCCGCAGAATGGACGAGGCCCCCGAGGCCCCGCAGCCGGACGTGGAAGCCCCGGCCCAGCCGACGGACGGCGCCGCACCGGAGGACGGCAGCGACAAAACCGAATGATGTACGAAAGGGCGGGGGACACCCCGCCCTTTTTTCGTGAAAGGAGAAACTACCGTGCTCTATACCTTTGGCGGGAAAGCCCCGCAGGTCGACCCGACGGCGTTTGTCAGCGCGAGCGCGGAGCTCATCGGTGATGTGATTGTCGGCCCGCGCTGCTATATCGGCCCCTTTGCCGTCATCCGCGCCGACGCCTCGCGCATCGTGCTTGAGGAGGAGGTCGCGGTCGAGGACGGCGTCATCATCCACACCGGCGGAGAGGACCCCGTCGTGACCATTTCGCGCCGCGTGACCATCGGCCACGGCGCGATCATCCACGCGCGCGCCATCGGGCCGGAGGCCAGCATCGGCATGGGCGCAGTGCTCAGCCTCTGCAGCGAGATCGGCGCGGGCAGCGTCGTGGCCGAGTCGGCGCTCGTGCCGCAGGGCAAGATCATCCCGCCGGAGACGCTCGTCGCAGGCGTGCCCGCAAAGCCGCTGCGTGAACTGACCAACAAAGACCGCACCGACTGGCGTGAGACGAAGGACTGGTACGTGCGCATAGCGGCACAGTATCTTGACCCGGACAACTATCACCCGGTGAAGTGACGGCTTGAAATGGCCGGGCACGGAAGCCTTGATATGGCCGATGGACGGCTGCGGCAAAACCGAGTGTATACGAAAGTGGATCATTCTTGCAATCATCATTTTTGCTTTGATCGTCATCTATGCGAAAAGTGACGATACGCCAGAAAGTGAGATCACTGCGATCGTGGAGGCGGCAGACAGCGGAGACCCTTCGGCACAGCAGAAATTGAGTCGTTACTTCAGCAAAGGCCTGACGGCTGAAAAGTACAATGAAATTCGAAGAAAAGTATATCTTTTAAATCACAGGACGGCGATATCGTCGCGCAGTATTGGCTTGGGCTGATAGACGAATATGAGCGAAGGGCCGGAATGGCGGACAAAAGCCGCTGAAGACAGAAACACCGAAGCCATGGAGAGACTCTATTGGGGATCAGACGACTTAGGCATGGATAAAGAAAAAGCGCGATACTGGCTCGTGAAGGCGGCGGAATCCAACCCGAAGGCGATGGTGAGCTTGGCGCTGAAATACTATGTGGATGACAAAGTAGATGAAGCCCTTGCGCTGTGTATCAAGGCGGAAGATATGAGTTGCGGCCAAGCGAAGGTGAAAGCCGATCGCCTCACCGCGCAGATCTATGGAGATATGTCATTCGCGGGGTATGATCCCGAAAAGCAGAAAGCGTATCTTCTCAAAGCGCTGAACGTGAAACCTGCACCGACGGATAACGGTTTTGACGATGAATACGCACAAGCGGCGTCGCTGCTGAGGGCGTGGTTTCAGGAGAGAAATACGAACAGCCCGTCGGAGAGCAATGTGAAAAACGCGGCGTATTGCGCGGTCATTGCGGCTGTGCTGGATCGGGATTACGCAGACAGGCTGAGCGAATTTGCGATTCGTCAGTCGGAATTCGATGCATGGGCAGTGGACGCAAGAAATTACAATTTTCATCTGCCGTGCTGAACAGTCCCCGGAGGAACCACCAACCGTGCGTTCCTCCGGGGTTTTGCATGGCTCGGCGTTTCGCCGGAGAATCGTGCTTGCACTTTGCGCTGTTGAATGATACAATACCTTGTTGAAAATAAGAAGGAGGATTTCCTTTATGAAACTCGGTATCGTCGGCCTGCCGAACGTCGGCAAGTCCACGCTGTTCAACGCCATCACGAACGCGGGCGCGGAAGTCGCCAACTACGCGTTTTGCACCATCAACCCGAACGTCGGCATGGTTTCCGTGCCGGACGCACGGCTGGATTATCTGGCTGAAATGTATCAGCCGAAGAAAAAGACCCCCGCGGTGATCGAGTTTGTCGACATCGCCGGCCTCGTCAAGGGCGCGTCCAAGGGCGAGGGCCTCGGCAACAAGTTCCTGTCCAACATCCGCGCCACGGATGCGATCGTGCACGTCGTGCGCTGCTTTGACGACGAAAACGTCATGCACGTCGAGGGCTCGACCGACCCGCTGCGCGACATTGAGATCATCGACCTCGAGCTCATTATGGCGGACATCGAGATGGTCCAGCGCCGCATCGACAAGGCGGCCAAGGCCGGCAAGAGCGGCGACAAGGCCTGCCTGCACGAGGCGGATGTGTTCCGCGGCCTGCTCGAGCACCTCAACGACGGCCAGAGCGCCCGCACCTATGCGTGCAGCGACGAGGACCGCGCCCTGCTCGAGACGAGCGACCTGCTGAGCATCAAGCCGGTTATTTACGCTGCCAACCTCGACGAGAACACGTTCGCCGCCGGGTACGAGGACTGCAAGTATTACCAGCAGGTGCGCGATCTGGCCGCGTCTCAGGGCGCGCAGGTGCTGCCCATCTGCGCCAAGGTCGAGCAGGAGATCGGCGAGCTCGAGCCTGATGAGCGCGCGATGTTCCTCGAAGAGCTCGGCATTGAAGAGTCCGGCCTTGACCGGCTTATCCAGTGCTCGTATAGCCTGCTGGGGCTCATTTCGTTCCTGACGTGCGGCAGCGATGAGTGCCGCGCCTGGACGATTACACGCGGCACGAAGGCGCCGCAGGCCGCCGGTAAGATCCACTCGGACTTTGAGCGCGGCTTCATCCGCGCCGAGATCGTCGCGTTCGACGACCTGAAAGCCTGCGGCAGCATGGCCGCCGCTAAGGAGAAGGGCCTCGTCCGCTCCGAGGGCAAGGACTATGTCATGCACGACGGCGACGTGACACTCTTCCGCTTCAACGTCTGATCTTCCTGGAAAAGCAAGACCGCACGCGGCAAAATGCCGCGTGCGGTCTTTTCTCATTCCGTTGTGCCGCCGCGCAGGCGGCCGAATGTTCCGCGCAGGCGCTCGCCGAATTTCGGCGGCTGCGCGGGGCGCTCCAGCAGGAAGATGCCGCAGTCCGCACAGTACCGACAGTCGGCGAAGCTGCCTTCCCAGATCCCGTGGCTCACCACGAGGTCGCCTTCCTCGTCCGCGCGAAAGGATATGGACTTCTCCTCCTGACTCCAGATGATCTGCCGCGCGCTCTGCAGATAGCCGGAGAACAATTCCCTGCCGCAGTAGGGGCATTTGTCGCCTATGGTCATAGTGGTGCGCTCCTTTCTGTCGCTGGTTGCGTTTCCAGATTCAGTATAGCATGCGTTTCCTACATTTAGCAAGCGCTCTGTGCAGCGTTTCATGCACAAACGGCGGCATTTTCGCCCGGATTTCGTATGAAATTGTGCTTGACAGGGGATAACAGTCGGTGTTACGATGATACCGTTCAAAAGGCAATGACGGGACTTGCACCCGAGTGAGGACGGACAGAGAATGGCGGTCATAGGCTGTGAGCCGCCTGCGGCACCCCTCCGGCGCAGACCTTCCCCGAGCCGATCGCCCGAACATTCGAGTAAGGCGACCCGCGCGGCGCGCGTTACAGCGCCAACTGAGTGAAACTCAGGGTGGAACCGTGTGATTTCAGCACCCCTGTGCCGCAAGGCGCAGGGGTGTTTTTAGTTTAGGAGGAGACATTATGGACGATCAGTACACCTTTGAAAACAAGACTTACAGAGATACCTACCGTCACACCACCAGCCACATTCTCGCCCAGGCCATGAAGCGCCTGTACCCCGAGGTGAAACTGGCCATCGGCCCGGCCATCGAGGACGGTTTCTATTATGATTTTGACAGCCCCCAGCCGTTCACGCCCGAGGTGCTCGAGAAGCTCGAGGCCGAGATGCGCAAGATCTGCAAGGAAAAGCTGCGTCTCGAGCGCTTTGAGCTCCCGCGCGAGGAAGCGCTGAAGTTCATGGAGGAGCGCGACGAGCCGTACAAGGTCGAGCTCATCAACGACCTGCCGGAAGACGCGGTCATCTCCTTCTACCGTCAGGGCGAATTTGTTGACCTCTGCGCCGGCCCGCATTTGGACTCCACCGGCCGCGTCAAGGGCAACGCCATCAAGCTCACGAGCGTCACCGGCGCCTACTGGCGCGGCGACAGCAACCGCAAGATGCTTCAGCGCATCTACGGCACCTGCTTCCCGAAGAAGGAGGAGCTCGACGCGTATCTGGCCCGCATCGAAGAGGCCAAAAAGCGCGACCACCGCAAACTTGGCAAAGAGCTCGGTCTGTTCACGTTCATGGACGAGGGCCCGGGCTTCCCGTTCTTCCTGCCCAACGGCATGGTGCTCAAAAACCAGCTCATCGACTACTGGCGTGAGATCCATAAGAAAGCTGGCTATGTCGAGATCTCGACGCCGATCATGCTCAACCAGGACCTCTGGCACCGCAGCGGCCATTGGGATCACTACAAAGATAATATGTACACGACCGTCATCGACGATGTGCCGTTCGCGCTCAAGCCGATGAACTGCCCCGGCGGCATGCTGGTCTATAAGTCCCAGCCGCACTCCTATCGTGACCTGCCGCTGCGTGTCGGCGAGCTTGGCATCGTGCACCGCCACGAGCTGTCCGGCGCGTTGCATGGCCTGTTCCGCGTCCGCTGCTTCACGCAGGACGATGCGCACATCTTCATGACGCCCGATCAGGTCAAGGACGAGATCAAAGGCGTGGCCAAGCTCATTGACGATGTGTACTCGCTCTTCGGCTTCAAGTACCATATGGAGCTGTCCACCATGCCGGAGGACCACATCGGCACGGACGAGCAGTGGGAGGTCGCAACCAACGGCCTTGTTTCCGCGCTCAACGAGCTCGGCAAGCCCTATGTCATCAACGAGGGCGACGGCGCGTTCTATGGCCCGAAGATCGACTTCCATCTGGAAGACAGCCTCGGCCGCACTTGGCAGTGCGGCACCATCCAGCTCGACATGCAGATGCCCGAGCGCTTTGACCTCGAGTATGTCGGCGCTGATGGCGAGAAGCATCGCCCGGTCATGATCCACCGCGTCTGCTTCGGCTCCATCGAGCGCTTCATCGGCATCCTCACCGAGCACTATGCCGGCGCGTTCCCGCTGTGGCTCGCGCCCGTGCAGGTCAAGGTCATGCCCATCACTGACCGCACGAACAACTACGCCAAGCACGTTGCCGACCGTCTGGAGAAGGCTGGCCTGCGCGTCGAGACCGATCTGCGCAACGAGAAGATCGGCTACAAGATCCGCGAGGCACAGAGCCAGAAGATCCCGTATATGCTCGTCCTCGGCGATAAGGAAGCGGAAAGCGACACGATTTCCGTGCGCACCCTCTCCGGTGAGCAGAGTGTTGAGACCCTCTCGGACTTCATCGCGCGCCTGCAGGCGGATGTCAAGTCGCGCAAAAGCTGATTTTTCAAATTTGCCTGTATAAGAAACACGCTCCTTCGCAGACTAGAACCAAACGTCTGCGAAGGAGTTTTGTATATGCAGAAACGATCCAAACGTTTGTGTCTCGCGCTCGCGATGCTGCTCTTGGTGAGCATGGCGCTCGCCGCGCTTGCCCCGGCCGTCGAGGCGGCCTCGTATAAAAAGGGCTCCAGCGGCGCCGTGGTCACGCAGATCCAGACGAAGCTCAAAAGCTGGGGTTATTATACTGGCAGCGTGGATGGTGTCTACGGCAGCGGAACAGAGCGCGCTGTGCGCGCCTTCCAGCAGAAAAACGGCCTCGCGGTCGATGGAAAGGCCGGCACCCAGACACTGGCAGCCATGGGGCTGTCTGCGGGCAGTGGCGGTAATACCGGCAATTCCGGCGGCTCCGGTGGTGCATCCAGCTCGCAGGTCGATCTGCTCGCGCGCCTGATCTCGGCGGAGGCGCGTGGTGAGCCGTATTCCGGGCAGGTGGCCGTTGGTGCCGTTGTGCTCAACCGTATTAAGCATCCGTCGTTCCCGAACACGCTCTCCGGCGTCATCTATCAGAGCGGGGCCTTTACGTGCATCAGCGACGGGCAGTTCAACCAGCCGGTCGCGGAGAGCGCCTACCGCGCCGCGCGCGATGCGCTCAATGGGGTGGACCCGTCCGGCGGCGCGATTTATTATTTCAATCCGTCCACGGCCACTAGCTCGTGGATCTGGTCCCGCCCGCTCATCACGGTCATCGGTAAGCACCGGTTTTGCTCCTGAGTGTCCGGAAACACCGCAAAATAGGGGATGTGGCAGCGTATCCCCGCTACATATTGAGAACTGAAAAAATAACGTCAAAAAGTTTAAAAAGAGTATTGACAAATGGCAACAAGAAGTGCTATATTATCAAACACGCGAGGGGTTGTGCGTCAGGAACGACCGAAACTTCCGAAAGAAAGTTGAAAAAAGTTCTTGACAAAGCGAACTGCGTGTGGTAGTATAAACAAGCTGTCGCCGAGAGGCGCAGCGGCGTGTACCTTGTAAATTAAACAATGTAAGAACACAAAACTTGATAAGTTTTGTAGCTTATGCAAAATAAGCACCAGAAAAGGGTTCTTAACATCGGAAACGATGTAAAACAATTCTTTTGAGAGCTAGATAGCGATCTAAGATTTTGGTTGTATCCGTTTTTAAATTATTAGAGGCGGTTATGATATGATTTATAGAGAGTTTGATCCTGGCTCAGGATGAACGCTGGCGGCGTGCCTAACACATGCAAG